>Ga0065711_1026182_pt1 | contig 99656 bp, 44 predicted proteins | sample Hoacrofraction12_FD_59098 | JGI IMG/M metagenome (GOLD analysis project Ga0065711, IMG submission 59098) | Hoatzin crop microbial communities from Cojedes, Venezuela - Epithelial fraction 12 v2 (version 2) | ecosystem: Host-associated > Birds > Digestive system > Esophagus > Crop | place...
CGGGGGCGAGGGGCCCGCGGCCTGTGTCAGCGTCTGCTCCTGCAGGGCTCCAGCAGCTGGGAGGCGGCGGACCTCGGCAACGAGGAGCGGAAGCAGAAGTTCCTGCGGCTGATGGGCGCTGGCAAGGTGAGGCCGCCGCGCTCCGCTGGCCGCGGGCACCGGGGGCCCGGGCGGGAGGAACACCCACCCCCACCCGGGGGGAGATTCGCGTTGTCCCTTGGCGCTGCGCGGAGACCTCCCGCGGAGGCGGCTGGCTGCCGGCCGCCGGGCTCGCCGGGGCGCGGGGGGGAGACACCGCCGAAAGGCGACGTCGCGTCGGGGCGCTCCTGCGAGGAGGGTTTGGGTTTCGCAGCCGCGGCTGTGGCGTCAGCAGCGGCGTGACGCAAAACGTCGGTGTGAGGCTGTGGAGCCTCCGCTCCGCGCCTCCTGCCCGCCCCGCGCCTCCGTGCTTCGCGAGCAGCTGCCGGTGCCGCCGGCCCTGGCGCTGCGGAGAGGGTCCGCGGTAGAGGCCAGCCGTCCCGTGCGTGCAGTCCGTCTGCCAGGCTCTCTCCCGCTGGAAAAGAATCAAAGATTTAAAAAAAACGGCAGCTGACAGATTGAACCAGAAAAACAATGCAACTAATTAATCCAGTAAATATTTGTAAAGAGAAAATTCTCTAAAACAATATTCCTGCTATGTTTTTTGCAAAAAAAATGCTGCAAAGTCAGCAAAATACAATATTGCTGTTTCCACGTACAAAACGTTTAGTATTGCAATTCTGCTTACCTTCACGAAAAATAATGTCACTTGTACTAGCTTATTTTACTTGAATACAGTATTTTTGTAAGCTAAAATATTTTACTGTATTAAAGAGGTGAAAGTTAATACTCCCTAGGGGATGCGTATACAGTACCCTAATTAAAACATCGTCCCACCGCTACTCTGAACGCCTGCTTGGATGCTTAGCGCTGCTTGGTATGTAATGCCTGTTCCTGCCTATAGGGATACGCTTGCTGATGAGCAGCTTCTGAGCCAGTCAGTGAGGGAGCACTGTGAAGGTCTTGCCTGATACTGTGACCAGTCTAGGAGTGGGGTGGTCGTAAGATGTGCAGGCTGAACTGTTGAGTAGCGCCAGAGAAAGAGACCCAAAGGGTGAATTGTCAGACCCTAAACTCATGCCTTTCCAGCATTGTATAGTGTAGTTTTCCTGTCAGTGGCAAGAAACAGAATGAAATAGAGCCAGCTTTGGGGTGTAGGAAGAGTAAAGAGTATCCAGTTGGTAGGATTTCTGTTTCAGAAAATTCAACAAGACAAAGTTCATCAAGAGGCAGCAGTTGTTAGCTAGTAAAACTTACAGTCTTACAGTTGGTTGTCGAGGTTTGACAGCAAACCTTTTCCATTCAAGATTTCCAGACTGTTGGCAGAGCTGTCAGTACACCCTAAAGCTCCAAAACAAACTGCCTTTTCTTTTAGAAAGAACATACTGGCCGCCTTGTTATCGGAGACCACAGATCAACCTCTCACTTCAGGACAGGTCAGTTTATCCAACAGCTGATACAAAGTTGGACATCTGCTGCTTATTTAGAAACGTCCCCGTCCTTTGAACGTCGTAGATACTGCAGGGAGGGATTTCAGGTTTCGTGGCTGAAGTTGAAGACAGGTCAGGCTGGGGAGTTGTAGCATTTTCTAATTTCTCTTGTTAGATTGCTGACAGTTTCTCTGACTGCACTTACTTGCCTTCTGAAGTCCAGGTTCAGCAAAGTACTTGATGGTCAGTTAAACTTGTGTACAGATGCCCTGGAAATCAGGGCCTATAGGTCCTCAGTCTTACCTTGCTATCAAAATAAGAAAGTAATGTTTTATTGCTATTGGTACTTAGCAATATTATACTCATTCCTTGCTGCCAGATATGGGCGCCCAAACCTCTAAACTTTGCATGGAAAAGAACAGGGTTGATGCCTCCCCCCACCTGGTTACCTATTGAATAAAAAGCTCTCTGCTTTAAAGCAATGAGGTAGAAGCTGAAAAGATCTGCAGGGTCATCTTGCCGATCGGCAATAACCTGATGTCATGTAATGTGTGACCATGGTACCTGCTTATCGTGCTTGCTTAGGCAGTAAGTCAAAGTACATCGAAACCAAGCTGGGCTAGACTGTCTGAGAAAAGCTTTGATAAAACTGTATCAAATAGCAACTGCCAGAGTTCCAGAACACTTCTTTCCCTGATATGCTCCATTAGTAATTTTCCAGTGATGAAAAATTATCTCTGGACCAAAACAAGCCTGAGGATCATTCCAGGTTCTGCTGTTAGCTTGCAGAGTGACTGAGAATCACTTCCTTATGTCTGAATTTCCTTGAAAAAAAGATGATGCTTCCCCTGAGGAGTCATAAAAAATCAGTACTGCTTTGTTATTAGCAAAAAGTGAAAATGCTGTTTTTTCACAAAAAATCAGAATTTTCTTAACACTTTACTTCCTTGTCCAATATACAGTTATTGTACTTTTATAATAACACAGTTCTAACTTACAAATGAGGAAACTTGAATTTGCGATACAAGTTTTTAATTTTACAGAGATACAGATTAAAAATGAGACCATTGTAGGCCCATCGGGGGAGAATTAGAGATTGCAACCTTTTACAGAGTATTCTTAACTATTTTAGACAATATTTTCCCCCAGCAAAAATGATTCTTTATCTGCTTCTTCAAACAAGTAAGTAAAGGACATGTAGAAGTAGCTTATGCAAATTAGTCTTTCTGGTAACTCCTAAAGATGGAAAAATACCGTAGAGCTGTAGTAACCACTCCTGATAATTCAGGATGCATGAATACTCAGGTGCAGCTCCGCAAACAAGCGTGGTAGTGTTGCCCTGACGTCTGCTGCTATGTATTAAACCTGGTTTAGTCACAGTAATCACATGTTACGTATTGAAGGTCAGAACCTTTCTCCTTGCTGTGACATGTTGCAGTAGTGGCAGGAAGCAGAGAAGTCACACGGGTTACACTTGCCGTGTTTAATAGAACATACACCGTGCACAGGACAATTCTCTGCATCAGCTCTTAGCAACCCGTCTTTGTATCAAAGCAATTCTGCTTGCACACTTGCTGCGATTGCTTATAAATCTGATGGTTTGTATGCAGTAATAATCCATTAGTTTAAGATGGCTAAATTTAAGCTTTTTCATGTATATATTGATAAACTTTGAAAATGTGACTTCATGTAATTTGATGTCTTTGTTAATTTGAATGAACCATAACCAAAGTCCACTGGACAATGCAGGGGAAGAAGACAAGAAAATGAATGAGGAACTGGAGTCTCAGTACCAACAGAGCATGGACAGCACGATGTCTGGGCGAAACCGGCGCCATTGTGGACTTGGTTTCAGTGAGGTAGTAAGTTGTTTGTTTCCGTAATGATCTGGCTTTCACTTCACTCAGACAAGACGATACATGGCTTAAATCCAATCGCTGCAACTAGTGGCAACCTTCCACAGTTTGGGTTAAAGGACAGGCTTACAGCAGGCACTTGACCCCTGTTTGTGTACGCTGTGGTGGCCGTTCAGATGCCTGGAAATGATCGATGCTTCTCACTGTTGTGAAAAGGGATGCAACGTGCCTAACGCTCTGTAGTAGGAAAGGCTGATTAGGACAGAAAGTGACAAATACATTAAATCAGGGTGTGGCCAAGGAACAGGTAAGAAGGCAGGATAACCATCAGCATTGTTGCTGAGAGCTCGTTAGCCTTAGCTGCTTGTTGCGGTAGGGCACATGGCTCTCTGTGGTCCCGAAAAGGAAGTGGCTGTGGAGGGGTCGGGCGAGGGGAAATTGCTGTGCAGAGTCCTCCAGTGAGCTGACACCTGACTGGTCTTGTGCTTGCAAGGAATTTCACAGGAACAAGCAGGAAGAGAAGCATGACAGAAACCCAGAGAATTAGGTTATTAGGAACATGTCTTCCTCTGCCAATTGCAAAGGTGCAGTAATTAATTTTTTGCTAACTTCTAGCACCAATTACTGCATTAAAGCATAATTGATGTTTCCAGAGCGAGCAAACCCCCCTGTGCAGCGCTGGAGGCTTTGCTCTTTAGGATCATGAACAAGATGCCATTTTGGGATTGTTCTTGTTAGCAGTATCACTGGATTACTTCAGCATTCCTCATGCTGCAGTGTGCTAAACTTACTTCCAAAGATCAGCCATGAATGTGATTTATTAATGGTCTAGCCATTAGTTTAATTATATTTCATTCCATGACAAATACTCAAGTGTCATTATGTACTGTGTACACCAAAGTAAGAAATTACTGAACTGATGTGATGTGAAACTTTTCAAACTCATTTAATGGTGTCTTTAGGATTTCTGCTGTAACTAAATAAGAACGTGGCTGATGAAACCACAGATGTCGCGGTTGGTACAGTTGACTGCTTCAGTGGAGTTGCTTTCTGTCTAATAACTTGTATATTGAAGACCTGTGTTCAGCAACAGAGCCCGTTGTAGCACTAAAATGACAGGCACCATTAAACAAAACATTCTCACTGGGAAATCTTGAAAGCTGCAATGGAGTTACCAGGAAATAATGGTTTATCTGTCTGATAATCTCAACTTCTAGTTTCAGGAAGGTGATGACCAAGAGGAGGCAGGTGGACACTCCTCTGAAGAGAGTTCAGACGACTCCGACAGTGGCTCTGAGTCAGAGCAAGAGGAGTCTGCAGAGGAGCTACAGGCTGCCGAAAAACACGATGAAGCTGAGGTTCCAGAGAACAAAAAAGAAGCAAAAAGCAACTATAAAATGATGTTTGTTAAAGCCAGTGGTTCATAACTCCAGGTGTAACAGCTTTGTATTTAAAATACAGTAAGCCTTATTGTTACAGTGCAAAGTGGAGGACTGCTACAGCACAGATCTTTGTATTATGATTTTAAAAAGACCCCATTAGATGACAAAAAAGTAGTATTTGCTTTCTGTTGCCATGAATAACGTTTTTATGGGCACAGTGATATTACTGGTTTTTGTAAAGTGTACGAAATACTGGATGGAGAAATAAATTCTTTTTGTCCCTGCCCAATCTCTGCAATGTTATCTAAACTATCCCTCCCCTCTTACTCCGTGCCAGATAAGGAGACTTCATGTTAGTGGTTTCTTTAGTTAGTACCCTGGTCTTGAATTTTTAACTATTAAGATTACATGTGAATTACTGGATGTTGCGTTAGTTGTAAAATACCAATATCAGCACTATTCTGTGATGTACTAGAGCTTTAAACAGTGATCTTGTCTGTAGATGCTAGAGTTGACAGGACTAAGAGGAGAAATCACTCACTCTTGCGACTGTTAATCCATTTGAAGTCCTGCCGCAGTTGCAAGGGAGAAGATGTTTTAGAAATGTAATACAACAGAAGGCTCCAGTTGCTGCTTTGGCTTTATAATGAGGGGGACAACCTGTAGTTCTTAACATCTTTCAGTAGAAAAGAGTGATTTTTGAATTACTGGCTCTTGGTTATAGCACTGAGCTGTTACTAAAAATAACTCCTCCCAAAGAAACCAGTTTATTTTGAAAGAGAAAATATACGTTGATAAAGAAAAGGATATACAAATCATTTATAGCTTTTTTTAAATACAAAACACGAAGTTAAGCACACAAGCCCTTCTTCTCTTGTCCCATACATGCATCACTTGGAGATCTGAGTCAGTTTTCACAAAAAGGCTGTACCTCTCAAGTAAAGTTGATATGCTTGAGGAGTCGGGAGTTCCAGTAACTCCTTCCAGCAGGAATTAAGCAAATGTATAGTTTATTGTATTCAAGTAATTAATAAAACACCAGAACTTTTTAGCCTTTTTTTCCTCTCAGTACATCAGACAGATCAACTGCCTCTCCTTGCTGGGAGAACAGAACACGTGATCTGTACCTCGAGTACAGCCTCACTGTGCCACTACGGTGTTTCAAGAAACCCTCCAGGTGCTGGGGGAGAATCTTCCATGGCTGTATGCAGTTACTGACGTGGAGAGAACATCTGCAAGCCAGCTGGCTTACAGGAAAACAGCGGTGTGTACTACCTGTGTGTAGGTTTATTGAACGTAACCATTGCAGCATCAGTTATTGGGGGAGGACTTGGAATAAGTTACAATATGGAAAAAATAAAAGTAATAATGATTGTAAATAAAAACTGAGCAGATTTTGATTAATCTCTTTTACTATATTTGCATTTAATACAAAATTTTTCAAAAAAGTCTTTCAGTTTTAAGAACAACATTACAGCAGCCACTTACACTCAGTGATGGGTACTTGATTTGTATGGATTTTTTTTGTTTTCCCAATACTGGAAGCTTCTAATATGTAGATAAAAATTGAAGTTGCTTGTACATTGTAAAGAAAGAAAATCTCACCATGACTTAGGAAAGCTGCTCCATTAGAAAGAGATAGAGGCCCTCCCCGAAAGATCAGCTGGTTAACTTTCCTAATAGACCAGTACTAGTTTTTTCCTATTTGGACACTCAAGCTACACTTGAACCAGCATTTCACTGTTAAAATTCTTTTAGATGTGACTGCTGGCTGTTCGTTGCCTGGAGTGCAATTACAAAATTAAAGTGTAGGCTGCAAAGGGCTGCATACACACCGACCTCTCTGCCTCCCCTGTGCCAGCACTGAATCCGGTGCTGCTCTCACAGCCTGACCCTCCGCAGCCGCCCAGCATCCACGCAGCTCTCTGGACTTGCCCATCGGCACACATCTGGACAGAGACTTATCTTCAGAAGGTGGCAGAATCCATGGCTGCAGACCCACCCTCCTGGGCAGAGGGCCCTGCTGCTCTCCCACTAGCCTCAAAGGAAGGGCACGGTGAGACCTCGCCAGAAGGCTTTCCTCTGCAGTGCAGCCAACCCGGGAAGGCCCAGGAAAAGCAGATCTGGCTGGCCAACAGCACAGGCTGCCACCATGAGCACCATCGGGGGCTCTGCCCTGAACCGATTACAGCCTCCTGCCTCGTAAAACAAGTTTGGCCATCAGTTCCAAATACAAATAAATAAACCACACAAGGATAAAAAATAAACTGAAATTAAACTGTTCTGGTAACAGCTCTTACCGGGGGGTGGGGAGGTGGGGAAATAACCCAACACAACTTCCATTCCCCAGACATATGACACGTAGTATCGTGAACATCTGATGAGGTTCAGTGCAACTCACTTCTGATGCTGACCTAAGACTCACCTGCTCAAAACAGGAAGAGTTCTACGCAATCACATCTGGTTCTGTGTAACATTTATAAACGTATTATTAAGACCTTGCAGATTGATCTATGAAGCAGCCCAAGAAGCTTCACCATAGCTATTGAGAAAGGCTGATTTAGTTCAGTGTAGCTTGCGCAGTACATGTTTTAATTCAGGAGTCAGTTTAGCCACGTTTGGTACAATAGCATCAGCAGCAGTGGCAGGGATAGTAGCAGGATGGTTTCAGCTCTCATTGGAGACAGAGAACACAGGAAAACTAAAGGTTGGTGTCTCGGCTGACTCTAGTCAGACCTTGGCTTTCTCAGATTGGTATGGAAGGAGCTCCCAGAGGTGACAGCAGAACACAAGCAGACACCGAACCATAAAAAAGGCAACTGCATTTCTCTTTTCAAACAAGATTTGGCCACTGGAACGCCTCGATTCAAAGACCAGCTTATTTCCATCTCAACAGAAAGGCAGAAGTCTGCCCATACTCCTACCTGACTGAGGAGACAACCGACCAAAGTTAGATCTGTCACAGAACAACCACTGCATCTGGTGAAAGGTCTCGCCCGTTTCTAAACCAGACTGAAAATTTACCCACAGAAAGGGCAATGCAGGTGCACTATCAGCATTTGGCTTTGGGAGACTGAAAACACTTGAACAGGTCAAAAGCCCCGGTGCACCAGTTCCCCTTCCATTTGCCTCGGAACAGTGAATGCCTGAAGCTGAGCACCATCACAGCCCTACTGCCCACAAGGTCCTCCAGTCACAAGAGAGGATGCTTCTGAGCCAGGTAAAAAGGGATTCTCAACATCATACAGGGATTATTCGAGGCCAAGAAAAGCAGATCTGTAAATTGCCCTGTAGCTTTATGCAACTGCTTTACAGTTTACTCTCCCTTTCTTCCTGAAGAGGAGGCTGACAACTTGACTCCTGAAAGCACAATTTATAGGCCAGCTTCAAAGCTACAGGTCCTTCTAAGGCTCTGGTTGGGGAATTCACATCAAAGACGAAGCACACATGTTGTTCTGATGCCAGAGAGGACGGTTGGTAGAAATCTCTGTGGATTTGCTGCAGTCCCCAGAACAGGGATTGAATTATGCACTGAAGCCGCCTCTGTAAACTGCAGGAGACAAAGAGAAGAAGTGGCAGTGCGGTATCTCACAATCAAAGCCTGGCACGGTTATTTGCATCCGTCTCTTGGAAGCTGTCAGGGGATTAACAGAAGGGACATGTGTCAAGGTACCCCCACCGGAAGGACAAAGCAGAAGCTGGGTTGGTTTGCCTTTAAGCCTGCCACCTCAACTGCCCTTTGCCTAAGAAAAATACCTGAGCAGTACATTGGTGTACAGCATCACGATGGGCAGGTAAAAGTTTCCTTAGTTTTTGCACAGATTAAAGAAACAAAATACTTCATAATTTAATCTAATTTGATTTGGTTTTGATGTGCAGGTGCAGAATGAGATCACACTGACAGTTTGTGCTATTATCTATCCAAATCCAGTACCATTTATGGTGTCCATAGCTCACGAAGGTCTAGCTGAGAGAAAACAAAAAAGAGAAGAATAAAAGGTAACATACACCAGAAGAGGGGTTTTGTATCATCAGTCAAGCAATGCAGGGGCTCATACAAAAAAAACTTCCTTGCATTGAGCTTTTTCACAGCTGTCCACCTTGACCTGCAGGGAAATGTCTCTCAGACCGTTACCCTAAGTAAGTGCTCCTGGCTCCTTTTCACTCTCATATTTATTGCTAAAGCTTTAAAAGAAATGCAGGTGAAGCTTTTGATCCTTAACAGGTTGGGGCCAAGTCTTCCTCTTCCCATTACAGCCACCAAAATCTAGTAATTGCGATCTGTTTGTACAGATGCAGTAACAGAACATCTCTTTCCAAAATGCATTTTGTCAAAAGGCTTCTTCTTAACATACAACATTGATACTGGACACACACACACAAGAAGAGATCAAATTTACACAGTAGTCAACTGATGGAGCCACCACCCAGACCCTGAATAAAATCTGCATATAAAACCATTCGCCAAGTAACTCTTCAACTCGATTCAGTGAAGACACCTGCAGAGTCCTCAGGCACACAGAAAGCTCTGAGCAAGCCAGGGGACACAGCTACACTCATGAGATGTTGCGCTCTCTTCCCTCCGAGGCTCTCATCCATGTCAGGACATGGAAGGCGAGCAGAGCCGCCACTCATCTCGGGAGCGGTCCCGCAGCTTTTGCCGATTCTGTGTCTCAGCACCAGACAAAAGGAGAATGGGATCAACGTGTGTGTGTGTGTGTGTGTGCGCGCGCGTGTGCGCGTGCGTGTGTGCGTGTGCGCGTGTGCGTGCATTCACACCTCAGAGACACTACAGCTGTGCTGGGCAGAAGACAAAAATCCTGTTCCATACTGGAGGAAGAATATGCTCAAAGGCACAATACGGCAGAAGCAGAGACACAGAAGAACTGGTTTAACATGAACTAAGCAGTCAAAAAAGCCAGCAGAACAGATAACACAAGAGACAAAGAGAATTAGCAGTGACTTTTCTGATGTCAACTTCTCCCCCCCTCCCCGGGGTACGACTCACTAACTAAACGTAGCCAGCTGCTTCATTTTGTTCGGGTTACACCTTGCAGAAGCTATCGGCCAGGGTTTCAAAAGACCTCCCCACACCTCCCGCGTCTCACGAGTTCAACCAGAAGACAAGGTTAAGGCATTTCTCGACTCTGGCTCTAGAAATGAACCCAAGCCAGCCCAAACCCTGCGACAACAGCAGAGAACTGGGGGCAGAGCCCACAGCAGGCCCCACAACACTCCACCTCGTGCTGGCACATCGCAGCCCCCAAGGGCGCAGCGCTCACTCCGGCCAGGCTCTGCGCCGGGGAGGACCAGCCTTTTCCACCCCTGGCTTGGGGCAAGCTGTTTCCACGGGGCAAAAGAGACTTTCACTGACACTAACCATTCTTAACTGCAATTTGGCTTAAAAGCACAGAGCACAGCAGCTGGCAATAGAAAGATAACTGTCCTGTAACCAAAACACTACTTCACAGTCATCCGTGCTTCTCTCATTCACCCACTGCCACCACTAATGCTCTACTCTTGCTGCTTCTGTACCAGGACACCGGACTTTAACTTGCCAGCTATTTCTTCTTCTTACCTCCTCCTCTCCAATTTAGACCAAGTCCCTTCGTTAAAGCATTTTTTGCTTCTGCCCAAGTCCATATATTCCAGCTCCTTCAACCATTTTACTGTCTCTTACTTCAGACCACCAAGCTGTTCTCCACTCTAACCTTCAGCCTCTTGCTTAAGTCTTGTTCGCAGATACATCTCTGCCATTATTTCCTACAAACTCACTACTCCCCTTTGTGTTCATGATCTCTTCCTTCCTTTAGTGCCTTCTCATGCTACAGATCATGGCCAAAGGCTGCTTCTACTCAGCAACAAGAAAGCAGCATTGTCCTTTAAGCTTCCATCTTATAACACCGTGTTTCATCTGTAATTCTCCAAAAATGCTGTCCAATTCTGTCAGTGTTTTCTTTGGAGGCTGTTTTACGCTCTCTGTAAGGCAACCAGGAGCACCGAGTAGTAAATAACAAGTAAACAGTGCACAAACGTGCACATACACAATACTGTCTGGTTTTATTTACTTTTCTAATTAGCACTTCAGCTAATTAGCACTTAGAAATTAGTTATTCTGCCATCTCATAATTTCATGATAGGCTTTACAATTCTACCTTCCTCTTAAGTTTAGCTGTAGCTTAACATTCAAAGTACGGTTGTTGCACAGAATACCTCAACAGACTCATATTAAAAATGCTCTTTAAAATTCCAAAGCTTTGAACTAAAGAAATATGGCAAGAAGTTTTCACGGAAAGTTCATCTCAGCTGGTTCAATTCAGCTACAGTTAAGCTGCACCTTTTCAAATAATGGAAAAAAATGTAAAGGGGTCAGACCCAATCAATACAGTTGTTCAAACAGAATTTCAGGCACTGTGATGTGCGTATTTTTTGTGCTCTTTCTTTGTACTGCTCCGCTATGAAGAAAGGTTGCTTTTGCTACTAGAGAAATAAAAGTCTTAGCCTTTCGAATACAGCCAGAGAACCAATGGGAATGTTTACCCGGTGTGGAAAATATAGCAATTTTTCATGTTCTTCTTGTGCATGGCTTTGTTCTTTTTAGAACTACGCAACATACACACACACACACAGAGCACAAGCCAACACTTTAAAATACCCGCAGACAGACACACATCAGAGGGGTAACATCAGATCACGCCTTCTACATCTTCGAAGTTTCAACACTAAGTAAAATCCGGTCTTCCCTTCCTGTAACATCCACAAGTTAATTGCTCAGGCACATGGGAAATACAGGGGTTTACAGAGGGGAACAGATGCTGATATAAAACACACACACATGTATTTGAAGATCTGGAAATCAGATCAGTAAACGGTGCAAGTGGAGAAGTAATGGTGTAAACAATGCCAGAACGTATCGGGAGGGCTCTGCCTCCTCAAAACACCAACCCCCCCCTCCGAAAGCTACGGGGCACCGGAGACCACCTCGCTTGACCTTTCACAATTTCTTTGAAATAGCAGCACACAAGTTTAGCAGGATCTTTCAGCAGCTTTTAGTTCCAGGCAAAAGCAGCTTTCCAGACTAGAACCCCTTAACACAGTTGCTTCCTGAAAAACCTTTCTAGCTTGGTTTTCTTCCCAACTGTACCAAAACAGCCTGGATGGCTTGAACTACTGCTACCCTCCAGTCCTTCAAAATAAGCAGCTTTAGAAGCACAAAGACAAGCAACAGCTCTATGGCTCTACAGGATTTCCTAACAGCCCAGCAACGCCTACAAACTCCAAATAACAGGAGTGGAAAAAAAGGCGGAGGACAGCTATGCAAGTTCAAACAGGTGAAAGCAGTGTGACTTATGAGTATCGGGCTGTAGCTCTATCAACTCAGCCGTGTAATAAAATTTTCATAATTTTAGTTGAAGAAACTGAAAACAGATGTATAAGGGAAGGGAGTTTGCATCATTTTTGCTTGGTGTAACATTACAAGACACTAATTAGAAAACATCGCCTTCAGAAGAAGAATGGATACTGCTTTCTAATGAATTTCTGTTTAATTATAATTGGTCCCAAACAAGCTGCTTAATAAGCAGAGGAAAAAGCAAGCCATTTTCAGATCGAAATTATATCAACCTGTAAGTAGACATCATTTTTTCCTGTCTTAATATCAGAGAGTAGTGTGTAACAGCTACAAAACAGCATTTTGATTAAAAGAAACAGAACTGAAAAACCAAACTGGCCCACAACACTACACGCATATGAAAATTAGTCCTAATTATTTAAAAAATACACCCATCCCTGCAAAAAGGATGGTCACTAGAGAACAGCATTTCACATATTCAGTGCAAAGTTTTGGAAGAAAAATTATGTTGATAATTTTTTCCCAGATACAGGATTAACTATGGACACAGAACAAAATCTTTAGAAAGGCTAGTTTTGTTAAAAACATTAATGGCATAACTATTTAGGGCAAAACCCTTGTCTTTCATGCAAACGTGAATGAGCAAAACGTGTGCGTGTGGTCAAAGGAACGAAAATTCACACCTCCCACAACCTGCAGAGCCAAAGGGCAGTGGACGGAATTCAGAGTCGATGGCCGCTGCAGCTCAGGAACCCAGGGCTGAACACCCACCAGTTATGGCCACATACTCGTCCCTCCTGCTCAACAAAGCCCTGGCGAAGGAATGCTGCTTCACTGACCCACGAAACACGTGGTCAAGGGCTCCTTTGTGTGCCTGACAAACAGCACGAGCCTGTCACAGGCAGCTCAGCTCCGAGGTGCTGCCGCATGAGTCTGAAGGTCAAGTACTTGCACTCTCAAATCCTCGCTCTCCAGTTCGCAGAGTCAACACCGAGACACAAAAATACTTCCAACCGCTTCTTTACCCTTTGTTCTAGAGATGAAGTTTCTGAAGAATTAAACGTTTCCACTGGTCCCCACCAAACTGATGTCATTTGAGGGAACTGCTGCAGTGTACATCACTGCCGGTTAGCCGCTACTGAAATGGGCTGTGCCAGTGGCCCACCAGCCCTCTCTTCGGTCACTACCCTGCTCACACACAGCGCATGTGTTACTGGGTGATGCCTCCAGGGTTTTTCTTGGTTTTTAAACTGAAGTTACTTTTGATACTTTATGTCACCAGAACTGAAAGGGCTAGCATGCGTCAGACAAACCTACGTCCCTACGAGACAGGAAGGACAGTATCGTAGTGATTGTGTTCAGCAGACAGCCCTGAAAAATCTTTCTATTCAAGAATAAAGACAGATTTAATCAAATGCTAAGAAACACTCCTAAAAAAAAAGAAAATAAAAATGACACTTTGGTGTAGGGGGCACCTGATCCAAATCCCAGTGCAACAAGTGCAGAACTGGGGAACTTCAGTGGGATTTAAACCAAGAAGAGCAAAATGTGGGATCAGCACAAATGACTCGGGATGTTCAACCCTATGGACACTGGTAAGAGAGCAGATAAGACAGAGGCAAGAGAAGGCAGTTATGTTAATATTTTAATATGTACATATACCATTTTTCAAACTTACATTTTATTTAAATTAATGTTTTCTTGCAAAATATTCATTTATGCTTTCAAAACTTTTTATAAAGGCAAAAATAAATCATTATTTTGGCAAAATGTTTTGAAGTTGATACTGGCAGTATTGAGGTAAAATAGATTGCATTAGCTATATATATACTTTGAAGAATATTTCTGAGTATAGCGTTAATATAATATGATTTGTCTTAAAGTCTGAAACTTGAAGGTCAATCAGTTTTAAGGGTTTTGTAGCTATTACTTGAATACAGCAAATAAACAAGTTAGGGGTTTCATGAAATGCTGCAGAAGTATTTCTCAGTCCTTTCTCATCCAGAGCCGAACTCAACTAATAATTACGTAATATTGAGACATTTTTGCATGTCTTGCATTCAACGCCTACAGGTTTTTTTCAAGTAAAGTAGTTGCAGCAATTAATTTAATCTTCTTTTCTCCTTATGTAACTACCTCATCCTTTGCCCTTTACATAAGTAAAACACTGAAGTTCAGCACAGTTAAGCACCAGGTGAACATACATACAAAATCAGCAGGTGCCACATGACATTAGTTTTGCTGTTTCCAGGATAAATACTAGTCAATACATCATATTGTAACATTTATTGAAAAAAATCAAAATAAAAATACATATTTACTAGCAAAATGACACATCCTATTATATTTTTTTATTGCTTACTTCACATACTTTAATTGAAAGTTTTCTTCTTTAACATCTCAACTTTCAAAAAAATATAATTTGTTAGCTGTTTGTTACTGAGGGGACAGCACTACTGGCAAGAGCAACCTAGCAGATCACGTATTGACACCAGCAAGTTAATCCCACAGGATCAAAAAAGGAAACAGGAGTTAAAACTGGCTTTCATTATGGCTTCCGTGGAAAATTTCAGTGATACAGTGGTTACTGACATTTAGAAATTCAAGCTAAAAGTTCCTTGCAATGTATTATTTAATGGGCAAAAGGGTAGGTGACTAACTCTACAAAAATATTCACTCCAAACCACCCTTTCAGCAAACCTCTTGTTGGCGTTCGCGCTACCCATACCCTATGAATGTGCTCCTACGTTTGTTCAAATTTACATTTTTTTCATTAAACTTTACATTGTGCATCTGAGCCTGAGGGGGAAGTAACAGAATCTTTTAACATCTATGCAAGCAGTTTCTCTTAAAATGAATTCAGCCCTTGATTAAAAAAAAATGCTAAAATACATTGTTCTAAAAATACATTGTCAGTATTTTATAGAGTTTATTAAAAGTGCCATTTATTCATACAAAAAGTCTGAACTAAACTGAAGTCAGAATAAAATGATCTGCAATTCTCTTCATTTTCATAGAAAATCCCCCTATTTTTCTCTGAAAGTATTTCCAGAAGAACATGTCATCAGTCGACGAGTATCTTCACAGAAAGCTGGCAATGAGTCTCCTCTGCCTTCCACGTGGCATCACCAGGTGGGATTTGCTTTGAGTCTTATCTCAGTGTTCGCTTACTGCTTTGGCTAGCATGAAGTAAAATAAAACCTGGTTAAATATTAAAGTGAGTACACTAATGCCAAGCAGTAAGCACTTTCAGGAAACTTTTTTTTTTTTATTAAGACCTTCTGCAGTTTGACGGGATGAACAATTCAAACAGACACACCAAGTGAGCAATTCTCTCATGACGCCACTGACGCTCAAACTCCTGCATGTTGCTGGTTATTATTGCAACTATTTTCTTGATAATTTTCCTGAATAAAATGTAGTTTTTAACATATATATGCAGATATATTTCTATACTTACATATGTATACATGCGATACCCATGGTTTTAAGTCAGTCTGGAATCACAGAATGGATGGGGTAGGAAGGGACCTCTGAAGGTCATGTGGTCCAAGCCCCCTGCTCAAGTCCAACACCCTGGGACCGTACAGTTATTTTTTTGGGTTATTGAGGCCACACATGGGTACTTTATTCACGTGCAAAGATGACAGTAGTAATCTACTGGCATATCTCTGGATATCATAGTAGAGTCAGGTGTTTTTCAGACACAGCAAAGATGGTAGAATCTGGTCCTCAGCAAGATAAACTGAACCAGAAAAGCAAAGAGCTATTTCCATTATGTTCTGTAGAGGCTCCTAATGCCTATACAACTCTCCTGATGTAAATTTGTCATTTTTCACAGGCCTTGTTGAAGGCAGATCACTTGGGCCTTTCTGCTATGTGCTTTTTTCTTTTTCCCCAAAGATATTTGACTCAGATTAGCAACAATGAAAACAAAGGTATCTAAAGAATAACACTATTTGAAGTATTCACTCTACCAATCCCCTTTACTACTTCATCTATGCTTTACCTTTTTGTCCAACAGCAGGCAATAAAATTAGGCCAGAAGAAATCAGAAAGGTCAGAATAATTTCAAAGGAAGCGTCTTAACTAGGGGCACACTTAGAAGGTAAGTATCATAGTATTTACAGGTTTTCCTATTTCAAATAGAGAAAACTCTGAAAATACTACTGGGAAGAGATGATACACATTTCTTTAAGGACAATGAAATCATACTTTCAATACTTGGAATGGCAAAATAACATAAAGAGAGACAAAAATCAAGTCTTCTGTTAATACAATTCAATGAAAAACACATGAAAGAGTCAAACACAGTATTGTAGAATTAATTATAAAGGGCCAAATTTTCAGCTCACCTCAATTAAGACTCCGATGTTAGTTGATGTGTGAGATACCAGCCCACAAACCAACCCCCTGCTTATACAACTTTTGTCTGCGCTTTGGGTTCTCGAGCAGCAGCCGTGTACACCAGGCGCGGGCAGAGACACCCACGCAGAGCTGTGGCAGCCACAGGGGCACACAGCACTAGCCACCGGAGTACAAATTGCTGCTGAAAATCTGGCCCCATGCTCCCAAGAGTACAGAAGTCTCTTTCCTTCACCACAGTAAGATCATGGAAGCAGCTTATCCGCAAAGAGACAGCAGTTATGTGCAGACTTTATCAGCCCACATGTTAGCTCATTAGAAGCAGTATTTACTACACAAGAATCAAAGGTTTCTGAAAAATAGATGCACGCGTTCATTTGGATCTAATTTAGGTTTAGTAAAAACGTTAAAATTCAGCAAGCCACAGAAAAGGCACAATGGCAAATCAGACATGCCGAGAGCAGTTAGTTCTTACTTTTAAGGTGTTTAAACAAATGTGTAGTGAAATCCATTGCTTAAGGGGGAGTGAGGTGACTGTGGTACAGAAGGTGAGGGTGCTTTAGATGGATAGGTCAACTGCTGAGCTAGAAGGGATCACATACAGGAATTAGGCTGCACAATCAAACATTCATATCACAACAGAGCCACCTGAATTTTCTACCATGTGAATAGGAAACCTGATTAGTAAGGCAATGAGGTGTTACACTCTTTTAGTTACATGGAACATAATTTAAAGAACATTTCTTCCTGCCTTTTTTTTCCTGTTACTTACATAAATTGTGCAAATAAACATTCCTGTTTTGATGAGAATATGGACAATCGATCTTAAGCTGAAGTTTCACTGGAACATTTTAAGGCATGCAACACTGCTATACCCTAATTAAGCCCTGGTTTTAAAACTGCAGTTCTGGAATAGCACCTAATTTGCTAATTTGATTTCAAGATTTCACTGAGGTTGTCCAGGTTTTCAGCATTTCCTTTGTTATATGCCAATGAGCAGAAACAAAAATAATGTACAGAAAAATCGCACACAAAAATTTACATATGCATATAACATTTTGGTTAGTACAGTGCAGGATATAGTAAATAAGTTTTCCGATCTCAGCTTGAAACTTCAGGATAAAGAATACAATAATTAAAACTATCCTTGTTTATAAAACAGAGTAATGGTATTGTATTTAAAGACCATAATCATAAAACTAAAGAGATTGACACCGAGTCTTAAATTCTGCTTTTACATTTTGGAGGGCCAAAGGTAGACCCATTTCCAAAGCACACAATTTAGGAAATTACTTCTTGATATTCCTACATATGATTTTAATTTTTCAGGTTGTTGGCATGATTTCAACTTACAAGGCTGATATCTTACTATGAACAGCAGAACTCTAAAATGCTGCTTTACAAGGATTAGATAAATGCATAATTATTTTATAAGACATTTACATTATCACAGCATCTTAACATAACTTAATGCTTCCCCCCCCAAAATGGGAAAAGTTAAGCTTCAGTCTTTTTCATAAGTAAATCTTTGTAAAAAAATGTAGACATTTAGTTCTGGATTTTCAGATACGGTTTGCAACATGGACCAAATGACAATCCATACTTAAAAAATAAAATTACAAAAATAAGAAGGTTAAAGAACCTGTAAAATTAGAATAAACGAGAATGCACAATCAGCTGTGCAAAGTATCTAATGATTTTCTTGTTAACAACTTTAGACCATTAGAAAATAGGCCACAACTAAAAAACCTGAACTCTTCTTACGGTTTGTATATTTTCTATTAAAACCAAACTACGCTAGCTTTTTTTGGAATTCCTTGAAAGGTGTTTGTTTTGAAAGGAGTACGTAATAATTGAAATCAAAGCAAGACACCTTACAAGAAGTGAGTATCTGAGATACAACAAAAGTGGCAAGGGAAGATCTGCATGGACATAAAGGTTTGGACTTCCTTAAAGAATCAAGTCCTTTGCTACTATGTTAAAGTTTTTTAAGTGTCTGAAAAACAAAAAGAGCTAGTTACTATACTTCAGAAAGAAAATTAAAAATCATCTTGCGACTGACTGCAAATGTTTTCACGCACCATTTAAACATTTCAGTGCCAATAGACATTTTAATCCCCTCTTTGGGGAGAACTAAAGAATTAGGAAAATTTCTGTGGTTACATATAGCTAAGAATACATGGTGACCACATTTTTGATATAATTACAATAAAAAAATCAAAATATAAACCAAAAAAACTGTAGCAATGAAACACAGCTACTACATTCACTATACAACGTAAAAAGATCAACCATATTTCAGTACTGTACAGTTACTGCTTCATGCACACCCAGCAGTAAGTTAATGGGTCACATGAAGACTTAGCACGGCAGGCACTCTGCTCTTGGTGTACTGACAATGAGGAATAATGTCAAGTATGGGCAGCATTCATCTTGGCTGGTCTTAGCTTCGATGCTACCTTTTCCCAGAAAAGCTAGAACTCCTGTGGCAAAATGCTGTGGTGGTTCATACCTCCTGGAACACAGAGCCCCTCTCCAGAACCAAGCTGTGCAAGTCCCTGTTACAGGGACCCGGTCACCAGAAGCGGGACCAAACTGCCTGCGGAGAAGCCGTTTTGACATACAGATGCCTGAAGGTCCAAAAGGTTATTCCCGAAATCCTCCCAAGATTTCATAGTTCTGGGGTTTTTTTGTTTGTTTTGTTTTTACAGTGTCGAGACTCCTCAGTGAATCATTTTGTGTCAGTTAAATTACCCACAGAACTTCTCTGAAGTCTCAAGATTTGTATCTCGAAAATGTATTCCATCCCCTCAAAATGACGTTCCCCTCAGGTTGAGCTGCCGCTGCCTCCGTGAGCATACAGCCACATTCAGTCAACAGTCTGTTACTGTAGATGCATGTTACGCATCTGGACATTGGAATAATCTGTCTTTAATGGGAAGGTCTTAAGGGCTTCTGTGGCAAGTGCCATAAGTTTAAACTGACAACTTCAGATGAGAAATGTGCATATTTTTTCTCCATCATAGCTGAAGTTTCCATTATTTCCATTCTCCACTGGAACAGTGAGCTGTGCCAGTTATAAATGGCCAGTCACATACTTGCTAGAATAGCTGCTGCATGTATTACTGAGTGATACAAATCTTTTGAGCTTTCTTACTTATTCCAACTATAAAGCAATCAAGAGTGAAATTGTCACTTTTAGTAACGCATTGCAAAGGATCTATTAATTTCCAGGCATCAAGCAGAATTCATGCACGACTGTCTTGCTCTGACCTCTTATCTTGGTCACCAGACAGAAACATGGCAATACCCATTTTACGATGTCTTTTTCAGCCTGTTGTTACACAGCTCAAGCTGCAAATGATTGTACTCTAATCTCAATCACCGGACTAGGGAATGTTTGTGTTAAAAAAAAAAAAAAAATCCTTTTGTCTTGATTAAGTCACAGATCAATTTACTTTTAAAAAATGAACATAGAAACACCTAATTTAATATAATTAAATGAAAATGTTCATTTTTTAGTACTATAAGTTTGAGCAAGTTTCCAAGCTCTGAACTTACTGATCATAATGTTTTGCCCCCTTCACCTTGTCCATTGGAGGCCAAATACTCAACATAAATCTTAAATCTCTGAAAATTTGTTATCTATACATACTTTTCACTATTTTGAATACGAATGACTAAAACTCTCTCATGCCAGGATTTCAGCAACAACCCCACATAACTTTAGAAGCTGGTAAGAAATAGGTGTTATTTCGTAAATAACTAAGTATTACCTGCTACCTCCTTGCTCCTCTGAGAGGCTTCAGAAGCCAAAGCGTATGATATGGTAATGATGCGCTCTTGCTCTTGCAGCTGTGAATCTAAATCAATCGAGCTGTGTTTGTCCTGGGCAACAGTAGGCTGTAGATTGTGCATACTAGTGGGAAAGTGCAAAGCAACATTAACATTTACAAACATAAAGAAGAATCCACCATGCAGAGGAGAACAAGCTTGAATTCGTACAGCAGGTTTCAGATCTCATCTATTTTACTGAAGTTCTTCAAAGTAGTGTTAGATATTGTACATAAACGACTATAGCACACAAAGACAAACGATGCAGCCTTTACATATTCAGTCACAATTCCTGCACAGCCTGAAGTACATCTGAAAGTCCTTTGTGGTAAACACGCTGTTTACATGTAAGCACTACCAAAAAATGTTATTTATTTGAAGTTATTAATAAAATTTCTTGTTAGTGTGTGGAGGAAAAGGTATAATCTGGCTGTCCGCAGGCACAGCCTCTTTAATTGTCTTCCAAAGAGACAGCAGATACTTGAGGTAATCAAAATCCTGAAACGGAATGTTTCAGCTGACTCTACATTAGCTGTAAGGAGCCAAAAGCGTTCTTTCAGAACTCCAGCTCTTTGGAGACAACATAAACTTGCTCTCACACAGACTTTTCTTCTACTTTTGGCCAGTTCTGTGCCTTTCCTTCCTCCTCACTCTCATCTGCAAGTTTCTTGGTAAGGACCTGCTAATATTTTAGGATGCTCTGAACACGAAAATAGACATACAGAAAATGTGTCATTATCTCTCCTACTCCATTTAAAAAGGAGCTTTAAGTACACTACATAAATGCTGTGTGCATTTTCTAAAAGCCACAGGTCACCCTTAGATAATTCAATAGGAATTAGACTGTTGTATGAAGTTAGTTCCCAATGTTTAATACCAACCCTTCTACAAGATCTGAAAAAAACCTGACCTTGATTTAGTAAGAATATTCTTTATCTTTTCTGCTTTACGCTGCCTTGCTGCCAGTTCTTCTGTAGAAAGAGGCTCTTCTGGCTCCAGTTCAACATAGCGTTCTGGAATTGCAACTTTCTCAGGTTTTGATAACTGTGGAAAGAAAGCAAGCATCAAGTTTTTAATAACAAAGACTTAAAAAAAAAATTGAGACAAATTCTCCTCAATGGGAGAACACAATGAAAAGAATTAAGCATGGGTTTTCACTGTCAATACATGTATCTGATGTTAAACACTCCCTCTGGATATAAGCCGATGCCCTTTTAACAGTGTCTTTTCCCTCCGATTCATTCTACTTCAGAAGATAGATCAAACAAATATTAAAGGGGATTACAAAAGAAATCAGAATCAACAAGGAACCTTTCTTCAGCTCAGGCTTAGAGCCCCAAAGCACGACACTGCCTACAGCTGTTACAGTAGAAAAAAGCAACCACTACAAGGTTGACTGGACAACCTGGGATTTTAATGTCGTGATATTTATGTCATGCCAGTGAGGAGTTCCTATAACCGAAAGGAAATACAAGGTTCTAATCTAGGGTGGCAGTTAGGGACATAGTTTAGTGGTAGACTTGGCAGTGTTAGGTTTACACTTGGATTCGATGAACTTAAAAGTCTGTTCCAATCTAAATGATACTGTGATTCTCTACCATTCTTTTAAGATCGCATAACAATCTTCTGTGAGTAGCGGAGAAAAAAAACAAGAACAAAAAAACCCCACCAACAGTTTGTAATAATCTTAGGAAATTCTTGGACTATAAAATCTGAAATCCTAGGTGTTCAAAAGTTGTGTAGGGAACTGACTCAGAAATACACTAACATTGTGAAATTGTAACAACATGTTGCATACACATAATTCTGTGGACTGAAAATTTTAATACAATTGCACAAAAGCTTGCAACAAGTTTCTGTTAGGATCAGTTTCTTTGTGGGAAATTTTTGCTCCACATAAGAGATCTAAATCACCCAATGAAAATTTAGTTTACAAATGGACTTTGAAAACCAATGCTTCTTATACAGAACAGAGTGCTTTTGAAAAGCCCAAGTAGAGGATGTGTGAATAAATAAAAATAAGTAAAGGGAACTATTTTTTCTCCTCCTCTCTGGATTTTTGTTAAAATACTCCTGTGTTTTCAAAATTCAAAGTTTTAAATAAAAATCATCTTAAAACTTTTCACCACTGAACTTCATCCACACTAATTCAATGGCATATGTAAAGTGGCCTGACCTAATCCCCAGTGATCAGGCTCAGTAATTCGCAGGCAATCATAGGCCCAAAGCATACAATACAGTCACGGGCACTCATAAACACATTAAAATCACAACCTCAAATATTTATACTTCCTTCTCAGTAAACCCAAGGCCAATGCTTCCTGAAAAATCCTAGTTTTCCACCACACCTGCTTACCTTCAAATCCAACTCCTCTCTGGAGCTCTGCAGCTATATATACATATATTCATACTCTACTTTTTTTTTTTAATGTATATATCTATCTCCATACTATAACTAACCTAGACCAGCTCACCCTGCTACTTCCAGAACAACAACTCAGTTATCGCGTGAACAGCTGATTTATTGGCCTTGAAGACACAACTGAGTACATTTCCTTATGAGGCACAGAAGTACCTCAGGTACAGAGTGTCTGTCAGGTGAAGAGGACAGGTGCATGAAATGGAAAAGGACAACCTGGGTAACCTGAGAAAGAAGCTTCACATTCAGAGCTTCAGACCTGCTTCAGCTACTCTGAAGTAGGACAGAAATGCCTGTAAGCAAAAATATTTCCTATCCTAAGCTGAAGGTCCTAATTTGGATATCTGAAGTGATTCACATAGCCCTGGAGACATTCTGGAAAAGATTTTCATAGCAGAGCGTAACAAGGAAAGGCAATACAATGAAAGTATTTTTTTTCTATTTCTGAAGTTTACAAGAGCACTGCATTTTCTGTAGAACACATATAGACAGATCAATTGAAAGACACATTCATTCATAGAGATCAACAGGTAACGGCTCACAGATTCAACCTCTTACAAATATCTCTCTATATAAAAAGACGCCGTGCCAACAGCTTTCTTGAAGAGTAGAGGTGCTTACTAGTCTAATTATCATTCATAATTTTACTGATTTTCCATCTACAGTGGCATTTTACACAATGCGTAGGACTCCTGAAATCTTCCCACTTGCTGTACTCTTTCTTTTCCACCAGATGGCTCAGTCGGATTTCAAACAAATCCTTTAGTCACTTACTAGAGCTGAACAAAGATCTAGGGCCCAGAACACCAACCAAGTTAGTTGAAAAGCCGACAGAAAGATGTTTTCTTTTCTGACCAGGATAAAGCAGTGCTCCCTCTTCTCTACCATGTTCTTCCAGTCAAAATGAAGAATAAGGTAGCTCTGGGGAACTATTGCTGTTTCTTATTTTCAAATACTCTTGACGTTGTCTTATATAACGTTTCCTAGCTTAAGAACTTTTTCCTCTGTAAAGCCTGAGATGTCTATTTCAAACAGTAGAGCCAACCTTTCAATTTCTTCTCTCAACTAAAACATAACATGAGCACAAACCTTCCAGAGATACTAAGTGCCAGTTCATAAATTTTCAATACCCAAAAGACTCCTTTTAGTTCAAACTTCCAGCTAACGTTTGAAAGAGAAGATGAGAATTCACTGCCTAAAACTTGAAAAGGTTAGTATTTTGGGGGAAAGAACAGAAGGCAAAAAATTATGAGTGTTACCTCTCTGCTGATATCTAAATCATAGTCTTGAGGCTCCAGGTCTGCCTCTGTCACTGCTACTGGCTGAACTTTCAGCCATTCATTTTCATCCTTGTCTCCTCCATGAATTGCTCTCTCAAGTAACTGCAAATCAAATTCTTGTTCTCGTTTCCACTGGTAATAGATACAAAACAATTAACAGCATTCAACCATACTGACCAATTCATCATTTAGCAATGTACGTTCCTACTGCTGCAAATGCTATATTGCTGAAAGACTCCACAGAGCACACCCCTTAACTGACAGGAGAAAGAAAATGCAACTGTATTTCTTGGAACATATGACAGGGAGATCTGATCTCTAGCTGTACTGCACGGACTTTGAAGTATGGTTTAATTTTACAGGCAATGTTCAGCAGTATTAAATTCTAACAAATGGATTAATTACAGTTTCACATATGCTGATTAACATAGAACTAGCTACACACAAACATCTTTGGAAGCACAGATGTTGACACAAGTGAGTCTACAGACTGACAGACTAGTCCTAGGCATTCTAACCAGGCACTGCCATGGGCTTTTGAATCACTACACAGAAAGGGCATTTATAGTGCAGGTTAAGAACTGCAACTTGAAAATTCTATGTATCTTTCTAGAATGGTACCTAGTGATTACACTGATAAGATTTTACATACTAGCATTAGCTCGTCTTGAATTCAAAAGTAATAATTTAGTAACTTCTAAGCTCTTATGGCTTTACTAAAGTACATAGCTACCTGCAAAGATAAAAAAATCTTTCACATTCTGTCTTTGCAAGGTAAATATTTAGCAATAATAAATTCAGAAAGTATTTCATTTAGGCAGCAGAATTTTAGACTTCCCAAATCATTGCATAGTAGCTCTTTCACAGCTACACACAACACAGCTGCACATAAACTCACGCTTCGGAACAGTACCAACACTTTTTTGTTCAAAAAATTGAGTTCAGTTGCAGCATCATTCCGTCCAGCAGATCTCAGCAACTTTGCCATATAGAACTGAAGCACGGTTTTAAAAAAGGGGAAAGAGAAGGGACAAAAACAACAACAACAACAAAAATATCTCCTCAAGCATATGAGGGTATCAATAGAAGACTGTGCCATTATATGTTCCTTAAAAGCATCTCTAGTATTTCTATTACAAGTCTTTGGCTTGTTTTGGTTGAAGTCTGAATTTCATAGGAAGTTCTTAGACTTCATCATGCTACTTACATTAATAAATCTAACTGAAACCTATTCATGCACAAGCTCTCAGTATTCACTCAGAAGATACATATTTTCCATGTATATTAAAAAAGTTAAATAGCTAAAAGTTATTTATATCTCACAAATTAAGATATTTCTTTACAGAATCCAAAAGAGAAAAAAACATTTTCTCATATGAGTACTCCAAACTCATTCTTCTACTCATATTCAAACCAGGCCTGATTGAGATAGTATATTTTAAATACACAGTATCGTTTTCAAGTTCTTTATATATAGGTAATAAAAACATCAAACCATTATTACGAAGCAGTATTTTTATTGGCTTTGATGTTGCGACTTTTACATTAAAAAGGCATCGTATATAACAAATGAATTCATGTACTGTGATCAATACTTAAAATGTCATACTACACTTGAGAGCTGACCGATTAAAAATTAGTTACACATACAATGTATGTTTAAAGCAAATGTTACATACTGAGCAGCACTTCAATTATACATTTAACTGTTTGCCATTTTGGCTGCTAAATAATTGTAATGCTGTAATTGTGCTATCAAACATGTTTTTTGCGTATCCAAGCCCTATAGGTACAAGAGATGACCTCTACAAAACACTGCTAGGGCTGAAAGATGCTATTTTCATTCTTTACAGCAAGATAAAGACCAAGACGGCACCCAAATTTATAGATAAAGTGTTCGCCACAAATGTTAACAGAGTGTGTTACAAAAATGTTTAAATTTGACTTGTGTATGTTATGCGAGCGAGGAAACATAAGAAGCTCAGATTTAGCTCTTCTAATTAAAATATGAAAATACCAGTGATACTATAGTTCTACAGTTTCCAAATATTATGCACTATCTTTAATAAATTCGTGATTACAAAACAGAAGACAAAATAGATGAATGTCTCCAAGTAGTGCACTAGTATTCACTGGGAAAGTAAATACAAAAACTGGCTGTAAATTAGTGCTACTTAACAGTGTGAATGAAAGGCTGCATATTATAGGGTTTTTTTAATGCTAGCAATTGACACACATGTACTAAATGCAATTAAGCCTGGTAAAAATTGAGTAGTTCAGTTAGAAGTTTTAAAATAACGACAAAATTCTGCAAATTAAAACCAAGCAAAACAAAAAAAGAGGCATTAGGTATGATGAGTGACGAATCTAAAAGCAAGAGATCTTGTGCAATGAATTAGGTAAAACAAGGTGATCATTCTAAAGCTCTAGTGGACCAAATAAAAAATAAATTAAAAGACCACAGCGTAAGTGCAATTACAGGACAACCTTGGTTTAGCACCAAGTGAGCAACTGGGTAACTTCAGCAATTAGAACTGCTTTGGTTAGTATCCAAAATGTATCGTTACAAACTTATTGTCTGTACAGTATTTAATCTCAGAATGCAACAAAAATCCTTATCTTCAGCAGCTTAAATTTGAGCCTTATTAGAATATTCTACATTTTGAGCTTTAAAGAATAATTTGTACCAATTAAAACACATTAGCTCTTACATAAATTCCTAATCCACATGATTGGATTTTAAAACTGATTATCCATTTATCACCTCGTAAGAAAAACAAACACCCACCACCTCGGTCTGATACTACCATGACTATCTTGCAGCCCAATTTATGAATTAAAAATAAAAATACCCATGGTGAATAAGAACATTCTAAAAGGCCCATTCCATTATGAAGCAGTTTCAAAACTATACAAGCTTCTTACACTTTCTAAATACGATTCCAATAAAAAACAATCACGTCTCTGTAATCGCTCCAATATACTCACACCTCCACTCCACACACTAACCTCTGACCAACTTACCTGCTGAACCTGCTACATATACTGTAACTACTAATAAAAAAAGATCACCTGTTACTCATACTCTCTGAACTCACTTTATACTGTATAACACTAATTTAATTAGACTAGAAGCATCACACACACTCAAGTGAAAGTGCTTGCTAGGAGAAAAAAAAAAAAATCCAAAGATACTTTTAGTTTAGTCCTTTTAAGGCATATCTAACATACTGAGCCTATGTCTGCAGAAATGGGCCTGATGGAAGACCGAGATGAAACAGACTGCCTTTCTCCTTGGCTAAGAGTTCTCTTGCGTTCACGAACTAATGCCTTCTGATGTCGCTTCATTCTTTCTAGTTGTTCCTCTGCACTCATCTTGCCTCTTTGGTGGTCTCCAGAGTATAAGCGTTCCAAGGCACTCTTTGGTCTCTCCTGTAGAAGTCACAAGGCACACCAAACACATGTTGTAATTAATACTTTATAAGCAGTATACAAAATATTAACTCCTTCTCCTATCTCATCACTAAATTCATGACTTTGTTCTATTATGTTTGCATTACCTTGCGTATTTCAACTCTACATTTTCCTTTAGTACTGCTGATTTTGGGTTCTAAACCTTGTTTTATAAATCTATTTCAAATGCAGTAAGCTGTCCATGTGCTTCCTGATTCATTTAAGAAAGTGAAGAATTGGAGATATTTTAGCTCACAGGTGTTAGGTCCTCTCCTATGCCAGCAGAATCCCACTTCCTGCTATGCAAAATATATTCTGGGCTGAACCCTTTTGAACAGTTCAGACATTTGCCTTTAGATATTCCTGTAAAACTTACCTTGGACCTATCCCTTCGAAGTGTTGCATATGATGAAATGGTAGATGATTGGTGCAATCTGGAAGTTGATCCAGATAAACCTTTATAAGGAAAAAGAGAATGCTTTAAAACCAAATGACAGACAAAATTAAGACAAGTATCAGGTAATTTTTAAATTTCATGCTTTTTCTGTGATATTCTGGCTACTTATGTTAGCTCACATTTCACATTTTGCAGTTCAGAAGACCATGAGAGGCACGAAAATTCATTTCAGCCAAAAGTAATGTGTTTCAGGTCACTACTGATTGAAAATCCAGAAAGATCTACGATAATTTAGAAGCTTCTGTTAAATGAGGTATGGGGTGAACTCAGCTGTACAACAGTAGATAAGCTGTACAAATAATCACACCTATGAAGAAATATCAAACCTTAACATTCACAGGCAGAAAATGAAAGAAATAAGAAGACACTGGCTAAGAAATGAATTGCTCCTCCCCAAATATCTTCTTTATCTTCACTTGTGAAACAGTTACAGGACTGCAGCACAGTGGGGATGGAGTGTCAAGTCACATATAGTGTCTGGAGGCATTATATTCTTACTCTTTATCGCTTTCATTTCAATGGCAATGTAAGTGTTTAAAAAAAATACTTGAGTTTGTAAAAGATCACACAGAAAATATGAGGAAAAATAACTCTGAATAGAGGAGACATTCTAGCAGCTAATTTCACGTTTTGCTACGCTTTGTTTAAGCACTATATATTAAGCTGCTTTGCAAAAGGCTGGTTGCCTGTAAAAGTCCCATTAAAATGCACAGAATCTCTAGAATTCCACAACATTGTACAGTTAATCTAAAAATAATGATCTGATGATAACGACCATCTCCAGAAAATCTTATGAGAGAAAAGCTCCTATACAGATAGTAATGTTAAAATTAAACTACATAAATTCCTGGCTTACCACGGGTAGGTAATGTCTGGTATCCACTGTCACAGCTTATTAAACCACTGGGAGGTTGGCTGAGGTCACCACCTATTGTTGCTAGTTCTGGTTCACTCATATACGAACGCAGTTCCACCTATATGGAAAAATATTCATCAGCTCAAATGAAGTCACAGACAGCAAGTCTTAATGACCGTAAACAAATCCTAAAGCTTTGCTTCTGCATTACTAAATCTCTCTCTGCCATTATTATATGGCATAGATCTGTCCCTGACATTAGCTCTTTCTCCTCATTACAAGATCTAGAGGTTCATATATTTTACAGGCAGTATCTTCTGTTATAGATTCACATGTTTTTAAAGCAAAGGTGCATACGTGTATGAGTGCTCACCCTATAATCTCCATTCACATACTGTCCGAGTTCTCTGTCCCTCTTTCTTTCATCTGACTGACGTTTCAGGCCACGCACTGATGTGTGTCTGATGACAGTGGCTTCTCTCGGGAGAGGTGGAACAGCTGGTGGCTGATCATCATGACTGTACAAGTGAGGGAGAGGAGGTCTGGGCGGTGCTTCGTCTTCCTAGTAACAGGAAAGCACAGGTATTTGGCAAACAGTCTGCAAACAGCCTGGCATAAACTGACTCAAAGTTCATCACATGATATGAGTTATTTGTGACTTCTTTAGCATGCTCTCCTCTGTCCACACCAGGAGCTTGAGGCTTTAAAAACCACACGAGACCCAAGCAAGCAAACAACTAATTGACCACAAAGCATTACCAAGGAAGGCTCTGCATTATTATGCTCTAAAACAGTATATGGCTACTGTGCCTAAAGTTCCAGGTTGTGCACGGGTATTCTCCTGTAAGTGCTATTGTGCAGTTTCAATACAAACACCTTCAGCGTCTCCCTGTTGTGCCTCACACTGTGTGCGCCTCACGCTGTGTGCGCTCTGCAACCATGAGACTTCCACTGTTTCTGCCAGAAGTAAATGGAAACGTTGGTGAATGAATCTCCCAAGAGCAGTACTTACAACTTTTGGCTTTAGCTTAATTGGTGACTGAAGAGGCGTCTCCATTTTTTTCAGCTGCTGTGCTTGGTGCTGCGTTTTGGCCTGGAAATAAGGCTGTGGATACAGCCTAACCTCCAGAGAGGATTTAACCGGACTGGGTGGAGGGCTTTGCGGGACTGAAAGTTTGCTCTCCGCAGCCGCGAGGGAAGCTGGTAAGGAAGGCACTAAAGACTGAGAAAATGAAGGCACTATTTTTCTCTCTAGGGGAGAAATATGCAAACATGTTAGGTGTTGTTTCTTATCAATAACGTCCATAAGAATAGCAGTTAACCTGCTCAGACTTCATAAAAGAGCCCTAATACTCTGCACATTGCTTTGAACACAAACAGGGTGGTTTCTTGGACGTAAAAACGTTTGATTGTTACATTATAGCAGGGGTGGAAAACATTTTCTTGATGAGGATCAAGAAAGCCTTTCAGGCCAAAAATAAAAACACACACTTTAATATCATCCAGTAAAATTCCTTGGAGAGGGCAGTGGGAGGGAAGAAAGGAAAAGCCCGAGAGTCATACCAAATCAGTTCATATGCTGTATCTAGCCCCATGCAACAGACTCAAGATCCCTATAGATCCAGACAGGGCTAAGTACTCACAGCTACACTTTAAATAAAGATACCTCCATCACAGAACTATTTTATCTCTGTATGTAAAAGGTAAGCAAAGATATTTGAAATATAAAGTGAATTTACAGGAGGCATTAATAGTCTCTTGCTATCCCAATGCCTTAGGTCTTTTCTTTGAAATGTAATAAAGCAATTGAAATGCAGACCACACACGCTTTCCCTTCCTCTTTTCCATAGCTGATGTTGTTGCTCTGCCCAACAAACACCTGCCTGAAGAGGGAGGGGAAGGCAACTGCAGCATCCAAAGGGGAAGGAGGAAAAAGAAAAAAAAAAAACAAAAAAGCAGAGAACACCACAGAGAGGAGTTCCTGCACAGAATGCAGAATAGAAACTATAGTCGTAGGAGCCTGGCATGTGACAGAAACTCCTTCTGCAACTTGCAGGACTTAGCCTGTTATTATTATTGTTCCCTTGTTAATGGCTTGTTACATTTTAGTGTCATCAGTATGTGAAGACAAACAACAGAAAACCTTTTTGCCATCTCAACCAAAGAAACACCAAGTTCATGTGCTCAATCAACAGAGACCTCTGATGCAACCAATAGCAGATTAACTGCATTTTCTGCAGTAGAACAAACTTCTAGACTATTTGCACAGATGCAAAGATTCAGCTGCATTTTTGTATTTTTTTAATGTTTTAATTATGTTCTCCTTACCTGGATTCTTGATAGAGTCGACTATGGTTCTGTAGTTTGTTTTATTTGCACTCAAGCCAGCTGTAACATCTTCAATTCTCCACAAGTCTTTTTGTATTTGTGTTTTCTCCTGATGTTTGTAGTAAAAGAAAAAAAAAAATCAGTTTCATCTAATTTGTAACTTATTACAGGCTTATTCTTCTTTTGATATCCAAACTAAACTAATGTTTCAGAACTTACATGAAATGTTAGGAGTCTAGAAGTGAGTTAAATAATTATTTTAAATTTTTAAAAAAAAAACCACCAACACAAACCAAGACACCTTGCCCACTAAATTTATTAGAGCATTTCCTGAGTCTTGGAAGACTTCCTATAGAAGACCAGGGGAAAGAGACACATCTACATTTTTCTCTACAGTATTATTCAGGCTACAAAAACCTAGTTTAATGTTCTACATAAAATGAGCTTACAGAACCTTTTCATTTGAACTTTGTTCTTAAATCCTATACTAACACCCTTAAGACTGCTAAGACAGCCTTACAAAACTCATTTTAATATATTTAGAGGAAAGGTCCAATATTTAAAAAAAACACAAAAAACTAGTATGGTCTTCCTGAACACTGCTATGAACTTCCTAATGGCTTTTAGTAGATGAAATATAAAACCAAAACTAACTCAGAAGGGCTGGCAAATTTAATTTCTGCTTATATTTGGGTTGTTCGGCCTACTGGATATGATGTAGTATAGGTTGAAACAATACATTACTGTTGTTCCAGGATCTGGTCTTATCTTGCATCCTATTTGCTTTACCGAGTCTTTCCACGAAGAACGGAAGGGAAGCTTTGTCTACAGTCTGGGCTCTGTCTTTGATTGCATCTTGCAGCCAGAGGCCTTGGCTACTGAAGCCACCACTTCAGTCAGATGTTCACTGTCATCATGACAAATAGCTACTCTCATCTACTTAATTAAAGCCTGGTAATTCTGCCTTCAAAAATTTGCCTTACAAATAAACTTAGTAAAACCAAGAGGAAAACAATACTATTAAAGAAAGCAGAAGGTAGTGAAACACTTTAGTTAAGAATTGCTTATGAACTGCTGAAGAACTCTACAAATTCATCACTTGCCATGAGCTGCAAAATGACCACTAATTAATCCTATAAGCCCGAAAGAGAAAAATTTCAGTAAAAGCTCTTACCACTCACAGAGCTAAGGCAGGCATAGAAACTGCTCTCCCCTTCCTGTCTGAGCCCAGAAAATGTGCTCAGCCAGGTTACAGAGCAGCAAACAGGGTGCCAAGAACACAAACATTCAAACGATGGAGAATGTTATTTGCCTGTAGTAAACTCACTGGATAGATGGGACATGCCTTGAAAGATTGTCAGTGTACAAACTACAAATTTGCACATTTCATTTCATTTTTCTGAGATTAATCATACTACAAGGAACCAAGTGATGGATTTACAATAACCAAGCCTCCGAACTGGTTAAAAAACCCCACACGTACAAAAAAAATCCTGCTTCTGAAACCACTCAGAAAACGTTCGATCGATAATGTACAAAAACCACAAGATCTTTTAATATTATTTCTTCCCATTACTTAAATATTGATATGAAGAGAATATTTTATATCAAAAACGGACTAGATCTAAAAGCTAAACAGATGACTGTTTTTAAATTATGGAAGCCAAGATTGCTGCTCACGAAAGGGTATAAATATACTTTATGGGCAAACATGAAAAGGTAACTTCGAGAGATAAATCAATTTTTCTAACTGCCTTCACGCAGAAACATAATTTAGAATTATTTATAAAACCAGAGGAGAAACACTTATCAACTACAAAGTTATCACTGACAAAACAGCACATCTCAGTTGATTTCAGCATGCCCAGATGCCCCAACCCTTAAGCAAAAGACAATGAAGCCATACTCTTAAAAGCAAGATTTACTCTGACCAAGCTGCTTGAAACATTTAGTTTTTAACCTCTTAATTAACGCTACACAGAAAAAACATCAGCTGTTTCCTACAGCAACTTGAGCCTGCAAATTTACTGAATTTTTAATAATAGTCCATGAAGACTACATTTTTTTAAATACAGTGCATATCAATTTAGTGCTACTGGAAAATACTAGATTAACAGCCTACATACCCTTGGGCAGAGATCAAAAAATCTCTAACTATTATGGGTACTTCAAGTGAGACTTCTTTGAAGGAATATAGTTTTAAGAACATTCAGCACTTTCTGAAAAAATCAGCTCCCCCTTAGTATCTCCAAATACACATTCATGAACATTTTTTAAAATCTTAGCCAAAGACAAACGTATCTAAGCATACATATACATACATACATGTAAGTATACACACAAAACACATAACGTGCATATGTTTGTGTGCATGTGTATTTTTTCATAATTATGCATGTATGTGATATGAGACGATAACAAAACTAAGTCAACATTTTTTATGTGCAGACCGCATTCCCTGCTACATGTATTGCTAAATCACATGCCACATTTCCAGTATTCTAAGCATTCTAATACACAACAGGAAATTTTTTGTTAAAGTCCTTTAACAAAGTGTATTTTGTTTAAAGCTATCATTACCTGTTGTTAAAGAAAACAATGTCATACAGGGACGATTTTATTCTAAAATACCCCTGGGATTTTTTGGAGGAATGTATTCTACAGCTGAGCTCAATTACGTACTAGTCTGGCTCTAGATACTGAACCAATCCCCCACTCCCCCAAATTAAAAGTAAATGAAAATGGACTTTGAAGATTGACACAATCTAAGAAGTTCTACAACTCTTGCTTTGATACAAAACATTTACCTACTAACAGTGAAAATAAATATACTTCAATTCAAATCTGATCAGATATTTGCTGCAAATAAATAAATTTAAAAATTTAACTAGTGAGCTCTTTTGGTTCAGGGTATTTGGAAAAGTAGGCTAAGATTTGAGCAAAATGTATACACTAGCTTTGTTCCTCATGTTTTGTCTTTCAAATAAAACTATTCTGCTTAAACACAGGAAAAATAATCTGGATGTATTCCTTGCTCTAAGAATAAAATCACCAGTCATAAGCAGGTACGTAGAAATAATGTGGTGTGTCACATACAGTTCAGCAAACAGAATAACTCAGCTTCAAACAAAGCTTCTTTGTAAGAAGCAAAACTGAATAATTGATTTTAAACCGAGATGCCTTTCAATTACCGATGGCTGTTAAACACTTATTCCACTTCACAAAACAATCTGCAGAGATAAATCTTCCATAAGTAGAAGAACATGACAAAGAACAAGTAATGACAATAAGATAGTGACTGATGTTCTTAAAAATGGATAAAGACGCCAACAATGTCAGATCAAATAAATGGAAGACTAAGCAGTCCTGCTTAGTCTTATAAATTAAATACGTTATCAATGTCAAGATGTCAGCATGTAATAAAAACATAATAAAATAATGGCAAATTTGCATAGACAACTTAGGAGAATCTATTACACATGCTGCAAGATAGTTAGTTACTGCACAGCTATGCTGTTTACAACGTCTGAACTTTGCAAACTAAGCTGCATGACAAACAAATACAGTGCAAATATTACAGAGAATTTCTCTTATGAGATGATAGCTTTCAAGTTCAGACAAAATCATCTCCTAGGTAAACCAGTGTCTGGAAATGGACTCACCTGAGATACCAATGAACTATTCATCTGTTCTTGTAAGGCTTTTTTCAGCTGGCTCACATCCTTTTCTAATTTCAGATATTCATTCCAGGCATTTTCCATTTCCTATTAACAGAGGGAACACTCTAATACCTCTAATACAATGTTACGATAAACTTCGAAATCGCTCTATCCATTCTCTAATTGAGCACCAAAGGGGTTTTAAGATGGTGTTGTTCTATTACACAAAGAAGCAAAAAATCAATTTTGTAGTCTACATTTTTGCCTAGAGTTGATGATAAACTTCAAAACGCTTTATAGCTTGCAAGATCAAGTCAAGAATCCCTAGTTAAAAAATTCTGGCCAGCTTCCTCACACAAAACCATTTCTTAAGCATAAAACTGGCATTTAATAAAATCTGAACTATGACTAATACGCTATGAAGGAATCAAGTTTATTTCAGTTCCATTTCCTTTTACCTCACTCCTCCTCTATGTAAAACAAGTTTACGGTTAAAATCCAAACAGTGACCTAAACCAGAACTCATGTTTTGAAACACAAAGCAGGTTATTCTTTAAAAGTTCTACAAGACGCATTGTAATGGCATTAGGAGTGAATGAACAAGCAGAGACCTGGAAAAAAAAGGCTATCCAATCACTCTTAAGGTTACTTAGATTATTTCCAGGATCTATGGCACCACAGTCTGCCTCCGGAACCACAACTGAGAAAAACCAAGTATCCAGAGCATTTTTATGTATGGAATGGTGAAGTAGGCTTTTTCTCTGAAGTCTAGAAAAGAGATCACTTAGAAGCTGAGGGGAAGAAATCATGGAGGTCTATGAAACCATGAGTAGCATGGACAGAGCGGATAATGACTGCCTGTTCCCCATCCTTTCTCATACAAGAACAAGGGTCTATCACATCAGACATGTACACATCAGACTCCAAACAAATAAAAGAAAATGGCTATCCACGCAGTGGGGAAATGATCTGTGCAATAACTTGACAAATGATGTTTTTGGAGCCAAAGCGTTCACAGAATTTAAGAAGTGACTGTACAGGTTCTTGGAAATTAGACCTACTGAGGATTACTAAGTAGACAAAAAAAAACCCCCAGCCTCAGGAATCTCTGAGCAGAAAATAGTTAGAAGCTGGATTGGTTACAACAGGAAATACTACCCACATCTCCTACCCTTACTCTTCCCTAAGCATCTGCTGATGCCCACTGCTGAAGCCAGAACCATGGGCCAGAAGGAGCGTTGGACTGGACTCGTACAGCCATTCTCACAATTACTCGCTATTTATACACCTGATTAAATTTTAAATGCTGTCTGTGAAAAGTCATATATTTTCTACAGGCACACCACTGCATATATACATTTAAATAATACTGACATTGTAATGATCAGATCACACTATAGGCAAGATGTTCATGCAATTCTAGAAACAATCTTATGAAGAGCTGGTCCCATATTCACGAAGAGGCAGGATTAGCATAGTGAGTACACCACACCCAGGTTTAACATAGTCTCCTTAATGGTCAATTTTTACAAATATTTTAATTAATAAAAAGGCAACACTAAATTGCATTTGAATTTCATTAAATCATAATATCAACAGTAAATTTTGACCAAAGTATCAAACTTTCTCAACTCCTCTTCCCCTGGAAAAATACCATGGAATCACATTGGTATTTTCAAAGGACTAGCTAAAAGATTTGCAATTTATGCCCCACACATGAAAAGGCATCAAAAACGTTTTTTTGAGCTTGGGGGGGGACGACAGAAAGGATGGGAAGGGGGCATTGAAAAGGAAAACTGAAGAGATTGTTTAAATTTTTTTCTTCTGGTTTAGTATCCTGTACCTTAAGAAAATCAGTTCAGGACAGGACTTCACTCCCCTATCCAATGAACAATACAGTTTTACTCTAACTGATATTGTAATTATGGTTTTCTTGAAGCAACCAAAACCACGTACCGTTGAAACTTTGGATATTTCAGCCCGAATATGTATGAGATCCTCTTGCAAAAGTCTCTGCTGGTAAGAAATTTTTTCTGCGTGTTGTGGTTGGTCTTTGTACTGTTCCATCTGCCTGTGTAAAACCTCTAAAACAGACTCCAGCTGATCCTAATAAAGAAGATGGCAGTAAGGTTACAACATTTACATGGAATTTTACAGACCTACCCACAGGAAAATAAAAGCTGTTTCCACAGCCTCAGTCTTTCCCATAAGCCACTAGAGGTTAGGACTGGCCTCTGGTTGCAGAGACCAAGATGTAAATGAAAAAGTGCAAGAGCCTTAATTAACTATTATAACTGAAAATATCTGATATTTGCCATTAAATCTTTCCATTAAGTAGCCACAAACGTGGAAAACACAAAGCAGTGAGAGGGGAAATCACATATTTACAGACTGTACAAAACCCTAATTTACAGAAAAATTTGTAACTTGCAGAAAAATTCTCTGAAGCAGCATAGAACTGTGACAGCCCTACCACAGCACAGCATTAGCTGGTTATTTAAGCTGCTATAGTTAAATTAGCCATGTGATGGATTAAAATATTGTCTAAAACACTAAGAGGGAGGCCCAATTCATTCTCTCAGGTGTAAGTAACACTGAATCTTTTTTGCACAGTAGCTCTTCTGAAGGATCCATCTGGACAATACTTTTGTTTTAGAACAGACTTTTTCCTGAACCACCCTCGGTTTATTGACAGCTACAGCTCATAAGCAGCGAAGCAGATAAAGATACATCCAGGCAAGGAAAGACAAGGAAAGGCAAACCATTTTGTTCTTTTTCACTATTTGAACTCTGACTTGAATGGGCATGGAGGAGAGGAGGTGTGTTCCAACTGTGAACTTGTCACAGAAGGTATTCCAGCATTTGTCATAACCCTCAGAACTAAGCCCACAGTATTATATATAAACCAGCACAGGTTTCTGAAATGGCTATAAATTTGAATCTCTCTCCCTTCTCCTACTCCCTTTTTTAAAATTAAAACAAAACAAAACAAACCCCCCCCAAAAAACCCAACAAACCACGCAGCGAGAGCTCAATAAGGTAGCACGCTGCTATTTATGCAAACAATGTTTGTGCAGGTGGGAAGAACTACAAATGAAATATGACTCTGCCTCACACCATATACGTATTAAGACATAAAGCAAAACTACACAGAGAAGTGTACATATTCCAATATGTAAGAAATGCCAGAAAACTACATGTGTGTGGTTTTAAAACATTCCTTTCCAAAAACACATTTTCTAAGAGTACTCAATCCTAACATAAAAAACAATTACTTTCATAAGTTTATATACATGCCCAAAGAAAACTACTACAATGCAACCAGCATCCAGTAATTTGATTTTTTGTTTGTAGTTTCGTATTTTACAACTAGAGGAAAGTTGTTATTTTTAAATCTACTTACTTTATTTTCCTTAAGGGCTCTTATTTTGTCCTCTAAGTCCTGCAGAATTCTGTCCTGCTCACAGAAAACACTTAGCTTGACCTGAAAATGAAATCATATAATTCTATAACATTAGACTTCAAAAACCAAGCAGAAAAAGTCTCTGCTAGCAGTATTTTATCCCAAAGAGCACAGTAATGTGAACATGTAACAGCACAAGATAAAACAATGCAAGAGGTTCTGAAGTGGTATTTGATACTTACATCAATATCGCTTTCTGCAATCTTGACAGGTTTTGTACTTCGTTCTTTTAACGCGTCACGCCCTGTCACCTAAGGGGAACAGGTTTTAAAGATCTGAGAAATTTGTTGCAAACTAAAATCTAATTATGCTTCAACAATGAAAAGTTCTGTTAAATATTCAGGGTTATTAACAAAGATAAATAAAATTTTGGAAGGAAATCTTTTCAAATATGGCTTTAGTTTTTAAAAAATGTTATTAGAAAGGATTACTAGTTATATTAGGCTATTTAGTAGCTCTTACAGTATTTTAAGATGCTGTACAAAACAGCATAATCCCACTTGTCTATGGTGACAAAGGTTCTGTTCCTGCAAAACCTAAGTGTTTAAACATTTTACCTTTAATAGCTTTCTTGAAGCCAAAGGACTTGAGTAATTCCTTTAAATGCACGGTTGCAAGAATAACAGCATTACTTAATGAAGAAAAATACAACTCTGACAACTATTTCATTCTACAAAGAAGAGTCTATTCCACTGTACAGAGTGAATTTTATTAAAAACAGACCGCTATAAAATTGCTACAGTGGAATTAAATGTAATTAATCTATTTTGACATGCTTATAATATTAGAAATCTCTCATTCCATAAATCACTCGTTTCACATTCAATTTCTGGTGAGAAGATTATCTTCTCACATAACACAGTTTTTAAATCAGTACAGAAACTATACTACATTATACTTCCAACCTTCACAGCAATCTTAAAATGAAGGCATGTCTATCTCTGTAGAAAAGTTTATTATTTCTACTGTCTATATGGGACCCTTTCTGTGAATAAATGAGGTTCAGAGAATGGCAAGATAATATAGCTCATTAATCACACAGTTTTTAAAAGCCTTAAAAATCTAACGACTTGCTATTACTAGATGAGAACATTTTTAAAGATCCATTAAAGCAAATACTATCTTACCAAAGAAACACCTGATGTTGAGAATTACAGTACTCAGGGTATATTTCTATTCATATACAGGCAAGAGTTTATGAAGAAAAATTCACCTAAATATTGTCTTTAGTAAAGCAAAAGCAGAAGTTTTAATGTAATAGCCGAACTTGTTGCATTTTTTGGTGGGGTAGAAGCAGTAGTCTGCTTTTTTACTGACTCTGGCAGCCTCCAGACTTTGAGCTCATAGTTTACTTATTAACCTCACAGGCACCCACAGGATCATGCTAGCTTTCTTCATTACTTTAAGTTTTACTGTAAGTGTAGATAAATCTTTGATATGACCTCAGTTTCTCATTTAACATGTTATATGAAATTAGCCATCTACACATAGTATTTTCAAATAACAAAATAGGTTTAAGACAGAAGAGTATGGTCATCAATTATGTTTACTGTCTTCTCTCCTCCAATGGCAGACTCCATTCTAAGAGTTATGATGTGTTTTCCTGCGGTGAAATGTTACTTCCCCACCACCAAAATCAAAAGCATTTACTGCTTTTCAAAACTTTCAATTTTCAGATATTTTCATTTCAACAATGACGTGTTTTACATAAGAAAACCCCTTTCTTTCGAAAGTATTAATGGAATTATTTAAATGCTTAATCCTATGTGTAATAGTAACCAATAATTAAATATAAGCATAAACACTAGCATGTCAAAGTAATAATTTTGCATATTTAATTACCTGCAAGCTAAAAGAATGCAAAAGCCTCTTTCAAAGCACTGGAATTAACATAAAAAACAGAGTCTACAGATTTGGGGGATATTTTAAACCACATAATCAGAACTGTAAAGAATGTGTTAATTATCAAGCAGTGAACATGAGAACATTATGAAAATTTAGCATGCTTTCACATTTTCAAAATCACACACAGGAGTCATTACTCGACACAATCATTTTCAAAACATGATAAAATGAAACCAAACACTGAGGTCAGCCATAATTTCACATACAGACTCCAAAAGGGGAAAAAGGAAAAAAAAAAGGGGGGGGGCGGGGAGAGGAATCTTGCAGAAAGCTTTACTGTTTACCACGAGACACCTGCAAAAGCCAGAATATGTAAACATTGACTCTTATTTTAAAAAGCAATGGGATGAGCACATTTCAAATGCAAGCGGTCTTACATGTATACTGGATAGTAACCCTTGTGCTGAGTTCTTTAGCACTTTGTATATCATGTTGATCAGAGGTCCATTATTTTCTATCTGTTTCAAACAAAAGTTTAGCAATAACTTGTTATAGATGTAAAAACTTAAAAAGCTTACAACTCAAAACTCCATGAGCAGCAGTAAGCACATGCTCTTATGCCACACCTATCCTTGAGGTTTATAGTCTATATAATCTGCCATTATGGAAGCTACAACTGGATATCTACCCATCTTATTCTACTGTGGGTAGCTCGTTCATCCAAACAGAAGACTATTTACTTTTGCAAAACACACACACAAACACACAACACAAAACTGGATTTGCTCAGACTTGCCCAATTTCAGTTTCAAGAGTGCTGGGAATTACAGCATGACATTTTCTGTCACATAATATATAGTTACACTTGCACCAAGTGCTCTATATTGGTAATTTGAGCAACCTAGTTAAAGCCTTAGTGAAAAAATTATTTCAATCACACTACCCCTCCTCCCATAACAAATACCTGTCATGCACTATTTCCTTCATTATCTACGTGACGGAAGCTTGCACTAGCAACCTCTGTCAACTGCAGCAGAAACTAAACCGCTGCAGTTATGCAGTATGACTGCAGAAGAACAAAGTAGGACCACTACTGAACTACTGAGAGGGCCCCAGATTTGCTTCAAATGGTTGCACAATTTATACTTAGTAACATAAACTTCCTATATTTCCTCATTTATATTTTGTATAACCTGCTTGGGAATGTTTGTAAACTATTCTGAAGTGAGGCTGCCCATCCACCCCTCCTGCTTGAACTTGATTTCACAGTCAGGAAAAGGGAAGCTTCCTTCACCACTTCTGCTTCACCTTATTTGCAAAGTCATCTTAGAAGCTTGTGTGGAAAATCAAGTTTTTCCTTCCTTTGCTCTTCCTTTCTGCTTTTCTAATACAGGATCAACCAATTTTAGAGATTAAAAACACAACTGTGGAAACCTGTTTGCAGAAGAGGCATGGTTATGCTATAGCATGTAGATACACCATTTCTTTCATGCTCCACATACCCCCAGTTCATGAGTGAAAAACAAATACAGACTCATGGCAACAATTTTTTGGGGGGGGAGTTCATAATCTAAGGGCAATATAGTTAACGGAAACCTCCACAATGCATGGTGTTTGGCAAGTGCAAAATTATCAATAATTGTTTCTCAGTGTGAATAAACAGCCTTTAGACCTTTTTTTTTTAATGTCATAACTAGCTTGCATGTAGGAGAAAATTGTTGAAATGGATTAATACCTCTAGAGCATTTTTATTTAAATTATACCGACGTTATGACAATACGCTATAATGTTGAACAATATCATCTTGGTATTAACATCAAAACTTAGTTCTTAGATAATATTTTTAAACTCATAAAAAAAAACAGGTTAGTATAAAAGGTTAAGAGCAAGGGGGGGACACAAAACATGTGGTGGGGACAAAACATGTGGTAATGACAAATTACTAAACGCTGCGCAACCAGCTACCATAATCAGTTTCAGCACTATGGCATACATTATGCAGTTAATTGCTTAATTACTATTCCACGTTGTAAAGTCATATTTCAAAACTTCTAGGAAGACAGACCTTCAGAAATTACGGATTTAGTGAAAAGAAAAAAGTTTAACTCCAGTTCTAAAATTTTCAAGCACTCTTTTAAATTGTTTCATGAGAGTGGCTCTAACTCAGAAGGACTTGCGCTAAAAGGTCTCTTATCTCAGGCTAAAGTGTCTTAAATGAAAGGTACCATCTATGTTAACTGCGAATTTGCCATATTGCACCATTACCAAATCGATATGTAACTTGCTTAGTTTCATCCAGCACTCTGCCCTTTTTCCCTCTCACTGCAAAACAAAGCATCTCTTCAGTAATTTATATGTAGTGGCAAAACACAAATTAAACCAATACAAAGACACTTTCTCACGTTTCACATGGTCTCTTTAATCTCCCTGCAACCTGACCTGTATTTTTACATTTCTGGACCACTACTGAAAGAAATCCCCATTTCGAAAAACTGGATCACTGTTATGGAAACACAAGACTGTCAAGACTTTCAAAATGGAACCAACACTAATATTAATGCTAACACTGGGGGATGAAGTGATTGAGAGCAGCCCTGAGGAGAAGGGCTTGGGGGTACTGGTGGATGAAAAGCTGGACATGAGCTGACAATGAGCACTTGCAGCCCAGAAAGCCAACCACATCCTGGGCTGCATCAAAAGAACTGTGGCCAGCAGGTCGAGGGAGGGGATTCTGCCCCTTTGCTCCGCTCTCGTCAGAGCCCACCTGGAGTCCTGCATCCAGCTCTGGAGCCCTCAGCACAGGAAAGACAGGGACCTGTTGGAGCGGGACCAGAGGAGGCCACAAAGATGATCCAAGGGCTGGAGCACCTCTGCTATGAGGAAAGGCTGGGAGAGTTGGGGCTGTTCAGCCTGGAGAAGAGAAGGCTCTGGGGAGACCTTATTGTGGCCTTCCAGTACCTGAAGGGGCCTACAAGAAATCTGGAGAGGGACTTTTTGCAAGGGCATGCAGTGATAGGACAAGGGGTGATGGTTTTAAACTAAAAGAAAGCAGATTCAGATTAGATACAAGGAAGAAATTTTTTACAGTGAGGGTTGTGAAACACTGCAACAGGTTGCCCAGAGAGGTGGTAGATGCCCCATGCCTGAAAACATTCAAGCTCAGGTTGGACAGGGCTCTGAGCAACCTGCTCTAGTTGAAGATGTCCCTGCTCACTGCAGGGGGGTTGGGCTAGATGACCTCTAAAGGTCCCTTCCAACCCAAACTATGCTATGATTCTGTGATTAAGTTTCTTTTCACAGAAAGGTCAGGTGCTCCCATATGTTTCTCTTTCCGGCTGCGTTCACCAGGTGCTACATAGGCTGCAGGAAGGCACAAGGGGAGCTCCGGGGAGACCAAACAACTCCTCGTGTCGTGAACTGCAACAAATCAATCTGGATGGAATCCATTAAAAAGTTAAAACCCCGTTTTAATAATTTGGCTAAGCACATAACATTTTCAGAGGTTTGAACTGTGGCCACTTTTAACTGTGAAAGTTGTTGTGTTTTATAATGGACAAAACACTGTGTTTATTAAAAATTTCTCAAAATGTAGGACCTTTTAAATTGAAATTCATCACAAAATCCAGCCGATGGCTGGGGATGTAGTTACATTTGGCAAAGCCATGAACAATCCAGGAACAAAGCCTAAAGTGAAATGTGTCCAACCAATTTTAAATTTGCATATTAATGATTACAACAGTTTACATATTTGATCATTTAGACTATATATACCACATATGTGCTAAGTATTCTATATATGTGACACTACACATATGTGTAATATGTATTACTAATACTCTCCACTGACACATTTGTATATATTTTCGGCCATTAAAACATCTGCTAAAATTGAAATACACATACTAATAGGTCCAGTCAGCTCATGAGCTGCACATGTGTAATGCCCCATGGCATCAGTGAGAAGTACGTACATGCAAACAATAAAGATAACAAGGTGTCAAATTTCACTTCACTTTGATTTTCAGAAGCACCATATGATTTACAGACGGTGAGACATCCTACATACCATAGAAAGCGGTAAACTGCTTTGCTAAGCAAAATGATTACACGCTTTGGGTTTTTTTTCCTTCAAAACCTGATATTAGTAAGTTTAGATTTGCTTTCATATTGCCAACTATCAGGTGTACCAGATGCAGAAGTACTTTAGTTTAGGCAAACGCTTTGAAGGTCAAATTGTATTTTTAAATTACTTTTTAGAAAAGGAAATATCAGGTAACATTATTTGGGCAGATTCTATCTAGGGATGGATGGACAACTGGGTGCATTTGAAATCTCTTAGCTGTAATAATATGAAAACAATCACAGGTGCTAATTAATCACCACATTTTTACAAGAAAGCAAGACGTTATAAATACAGCATATTATAAAAACAAGGAAAAAAAGTCACCTCAAGAAGATTTAAAGGGAAAAAAATTGATTATAAGAACACCACATTTTAACTTAGAAGACCTGACTTCATATTGGTTCTAATGCTACGGCAAACATCATGAATCAGTTTTTTATCTGATTTCACTATACTCACACTGTGCCATTCATCTGGAGTACCAGTAACACAAGTTCTTCCTACAAACTGAAGCAACTACATTTTCTGAGTTTGCATTTTAATTGTACAGTCACTACTATAAAGACACTCAATATTCTAAGCACAACAGTGATGGCAAAAGACACAGTTTCCATCTCTGAACAGAAGGTGATTTGAAAACCTGCAGATACAAAGATGATACACAAAAGACCACTGGGTTAAAAAAAATAATGGAAGTAGACTCCTGTAAAATCTTACCTTTAGATCCAAATACTCCAAATCCTTTTTCAACTGAATATAAGTGTCATCCGCCTTCAGGTAGGTACATGGGGAGGGGGAAAAAAGCAATGTATTTGAATGTTTGAAACAATTTCAGAATACTTAGACTGGTTATATATAAGAAAATGGATGGAAAGAGGAAACAAAATAACAGAGTAGGAAGTACACTAAAAAAAAGCACGTTTTCTCCACCAACATATTGCTATTTACAGCTGAAAAATGGGCAAAGTATTTCCCAAGAACCTTACTACCTCATGCCCACCCTCCAAACGTACAGATTTGAGTTTTCCACCTCTAATGAGACATGTAACTACCTGAAAACTACAGATTTTCAAAAGTTATTATTTTAAGACTGATTTCTACTGACTATCTCTTCACTGAAAATGTTATGGTGTTGTCCTCCAGCATAATATGTCCCTTTAGGAGAAGAAAAGAAGACTTGCACCTAACTGAGCGTCAGATGTAACTAGAAGCCATTATGTAACAAATCATTAGAATACTTTTAATCACATTTCATACATGTCTTAAGATACACATTCCTTTATTTAGGAAAAGTACAAAATAAGTTTTGTGAATAAAATACTGAAAAAGATCTCACTTATATGATTAGAGAGTACATTTTGCCCTTTAAGTAACAGCAATCAACTTGATCCGCATTTTTCATTGGCCCACCTGTAATTGCTATCAGCTTAATTTTACAGTTACAATCATTTAGCAATGTCTTTACAGTCTCTTCAAGATAAGCATGCACAGAAGTCCTAACAAAGTAATTTCTCCCTTTTTTCACAAGTCATGTGCAATAAGCAACAAAATAAAGCTAGCTGTTGCAAATGTGCTTTGTAATCAGCCAAAATGTCCCAAAATACCCCAAAATTCCTAGAACTTTTACTGCTATTTTGACAGGATTTTATATCCTGCGTACATTAAACTTCAGAATAAAAGAAAAACACAACTATACCTTTTCTCAAGTTTTAAGCCAATGAGAATGTGTAGTTAAAAAAAGAAAAGAAAAATCCTTTATGCCATGAAATCAATACATCACTCTCACATTTCTTTAGAGGTGTTCACTTACAGTTCTCATCTGATCAGCTTGTAAGCCTAGCTGGGGACTTGACTAGAAAGTCTGCCCGTTTTTGGAGAAATCCCTGTTACTATCGCCCATCTTAGTGCAATTGTTCTGTAGGTGAGGTAAGTCAGGAAATGAAACTTCCAAACTCAAAAAAATTCCTTTAGTTTTGGGCCAATATAAAGCCTTCACCAATTCCAAAAAGAGTCACCACATTTTACTCCCAGATGGCTCCATTTCTGAGGCTCTAATATGAACCAAAGAGCTCTGTAAGGACACTTCTGTTTGATCTCACATTTACAAGTTGCATACATCAGTGCAATCAAGAGCACTGTGGATGACCCGAGATGCCCATGAACTTTCACGAACCAACGTTCAACTGCAGAACCAAGACAGCTGCAAGCTCATACGAATGTACAAACCGGCTGATGCATTTCAATTTGCAGGTGATGCAGCATGTGGCACGGGGAGCCAATCCCATCACAAAAGCAGCACAAACAAATGGCTTTGCTTTAGAATGAACTTCTCTAACATTTTAACCCACATTTCTGAAGATGCAGCATTTTCAGAAATAGCAGAGAAAGGAAGTACACATAACACTCTGAAACATACACACTGGTGCCCTGTAACTTAAAACGCTCATCTTTTACAGCAAATGCAGTAGCAAAGAAAAAACGCAAACAACCTGGGAATTGTCGAATACCAAAGAATGGGCATAAAAGCACAGACTCAAGCATGCCACCAACGAAGCATCTGCAGAGTCACAAAACGTCGTACGGCACAGATGAGCCAAGCAGCAGCTGACCTGATAGGTGGAATTAGTTGGCAAGTGCTGCAGTAATTGTGCGATTGTGTAATTTCGTATACTAGCCAACTTAGCCTGATGTCTCCTTAATCGAATGAGAAGCAATGTTAGCTCTTCAGGCTGCAGGTATTTAGACACATTGTAAAGAGGAAATTAGCAGTCTTCAGGGAGAGTAACCGTAATTACATTTTTCACCTCAGTGCACAGAAAGCAGTTACTTGACATGATTAAGCAATTATTTCATTAACTCTGCATTTGGTCAAATAAACATAATAGAAGTTGAATCTTGTAGTAACAGATAGCTCACCCCTGTTCACGTTGCACATGACAGCAAAATTCCTACAGGCTTTACTGGGAGCTGGTTAAGATCAAGTTCTCATACAAGTTATTTATGTTTTAACTAATAAAAATATAGCTACTATGGAATGAGCAGGATTTTAACACTTAACTACAATACTATGATGACACAAAAGTATCTGCTCTCTCAACTTACCGACTTGCCATGCAAGCTGGGTGCGCTCACAGTATGTGTCATGTAGCCCATAGCAGGCATAGAGCGTCGATCAACATGAGTTGAGCTCTGTAAGAAGCCACAGCCAGAATTTCAAGGACTGTCTCAAGCGAGAGGCATGCTGTACTTGAGGGAGAATTCAGAAGATAGGCACCTCTGCCACAAATTTTGTACTTGAATTCACAGAGTGCTTAGATCAGGGTAACATTTATGATGTTAAGATCCTCTGATGATTAAGTAAAGCTTACAAAATGAACAAAAGCAAATGTCGCACCTGCGATGCTGGGCAGATCAGTGGATTCTGGTAGCGCAAGATGCATCAGCAGAACACGCACAGTGGCTTCCCGCAAATACAAAAAAGATATTCATAAAGTTCTCCCTTCCCTAACGTCTCCCAGAGAAAGGCTGGCTGGCTTCTGCCCTCCACCAGCAGGCTTTCACTCGATACAGTAACAACTGTGAATGCCCTCTTTTGCCAGCGAACACTCAGCTACTGGCGTGAGTGACACCTTGTGGCAATGGGTTCCATTAATACTAGGCTTTTTTAAACAATCATATTTGATCTGGCCCTTTCTGCTTATAATATGAAAACCTACTACACATCCATTCTTTTGCTTTTCTCTTAATGCCAAACTTTTATGGCTTTCTTCAAGGCAGACTAAATGTCTCATGATTTACTTCCATTCCTGTCTCTGAATTTCACTGAATGCTGTTTTGTTCTGCTTTCTTTTTCTTTTTTTTTTTTGTTTTTTTTTAATAACTGGATGGAATTCAATAAAGCCTTCCAGGGAGGCTGGAGTATTACTGATTTCTGTAGACGTACACATTTAAATGTAAAATGACGCTGTGTGCTTGTATATGAAAACTTGAGTGTTCTTCTCTAGAAACTTCTACAGAAGTTTCACAGAAAAGTTCTACAAATGAGGAAAACTGTGTTTCCCTATATTGGTAAAACCAATATGACACAAAAAAAGTTTCATTTTATGGGTAAAATTTATCCAGCTACATTGCACAGGAGTAGAAAAGATTGCTGTACATTCCTTCGTAAGGGATGTAATGCTCCTTCAACCTACACGTGGAGAAATCAATGTCTGGTATAATATAATCAGGAAAAAAAAAATATTAATTTCCAGTGCTGCACATCACTAGACTATTTCATCCTCTGACCGAACATTATAAATCTACTAATTTTGAAAGACATCCAACAGCTACACCACATATACACTAGGAAAAATAATCTAAACTGTGCATGAAGCTAGCACACAACCTCAAGTCATGGTCCTGAACCCATGCTGGGTTTCTGAACTTACAAGTCTCTTTCTACGCAGATACTGTCCCCATCAGAGGCCATGGTTGAGGTCAAAGAATTAGGTGACTACAGAGGCTTTCATTTGCACTTATTCCATTGTAAGAGCTACCAAGACAAGTAAATTCTACTCTGATTCAATCCTGAATTTCTCTAATTTCCTCCATCAAGGAGAACCATGTAGAGTACCGAATAGGAAAACTTCTGTCACCTCTGGGTAAGAGGGTACAATAGCGCCGACAAAAAGAAACACACTGAAATTCTGTAGAAGGTTAAAGTTTCAGACCAACACTATTTGATTTTGGTTAGCCCGATGACAACGACTCTGCAAAGGATTTAAACTATCAAATGCATGAAAAATTATTATGTTTTTAGCCACAACTAAAAACTGAATCAGCTGTAAGACTAACTGCAATAAAAGAACATGTAGAGAAAGCAGACACAGCAAACACTGAAGACTACAAGCAGAAGTAAATAATCGAGTTCACCCTGTTGAGTTTTATACTCTTGCCTACTTACTCTATACATTAAACCATCACAATTTGTGTATTTTACACATATAAACATATGCCTCATAGTTTTTGAATAAAAATATTCCAAACCCATGTGACATGCCAACTTTCTTCTTCTAAACCAACAAAAACTAATAAATCTGAAATGATGAGTTTTAAGAGAAAATCATTCATTATATTAACTTTTATAACCTGCACGATCTTTCATACACAAGAAAGCATGTAATGAAAATTACTAAATTACATTATCAATGTGTGACACCACATGTAGAATAGTTTGAAATCACTTATACTGTATACAAACCTTTACAGCATGATTTCGTATCCTCCTGGGCGATCCAGCAAAAGGAACATCTACAGTCTGTCTCTCATCAGACGGTTTAACTGTAAGCCTTTCTGCAGGAGTATGCGGTCTCCTTGGCGGAAAGCTTTTTGGAGGTCCAGGTGGAGGAATATCAGATGGAGAGGGTGGAACAGATATTGATCGTGGAACATCTAATGAACTTTTTGACTTACCACGATCAATAAAGTCTGAAGAACCTACACAAAGTGGTGCAGTGGGGCTGCCATGTTTAAATTGCTGTCTTTGCTGCCATTCATATAGCTGCCAAACAGTTCCATCCTTATTTGCTTTCCTTTCCTCCTGGGACATCTTCAAGTGGCTAACACGATCTTGTGCATATTTGTAGTCACTCGGCAAATTGCGGTTTGGTGGTGGTGGTGAGCTCCCGGAAGACTGCCTGGTATTCTTTGGCAAAGTGTGATAGTTTTCAGGAAAAGGCGGATTGGGACCCTGACGTGTAAGAGTCTGATCAGAAGTGAGGCTGGAAAGAAGCGGATAGGGGGAGAAGGGTCAATTTTAGCATACATTGATGAGTGGGAGTCACTAATTAAAAATCTCTCATGACATTAGCATAGGAGCTACAAGACATAACACACAAGAGTCATTTAAAAAGACTTTACAGAAATACTAACAAAGTAATATTAATGAAATCTACCCCACACAAAAACATTACTCTGTATTAATGCAATGATGCAAACAGTATAAACACCAGCTTTTCACCTAATGTTTAATCTAGAATGACCTGCTACAAAAAGAATGCCAAGAACATGAAGAAAGGAAGTGTTATGTTTAAAGTACAAATCCGTAAATTAACATATTTTTCTGGAAAGCCTGATGACCACGAGGTGGTGCAGTTTGCGAACAACAAATGCACGCTTGTTACAAAAAAATCACCTTAAAGTGCAAGAAGTCTCACCAATCACAGAATGAGTATCTCAGATAATTTTTGTTCATATGAATGAAGCAAAAAAAAAGCAGACATTGCTCAAAGTCCCCAGGTCTGTGTGATTCACTTTCATCTGACCTAACGCTACTGGTTCTACTGTTTTAAGCAACACAAGGCTTTTTGCAACAAAACTACTTGCCAAACTAGAATATAAAAAGAGGCATTACATCCTGGCTTTAAGACTGCATCCATAATACAATTAAATTGTAGAAATTAATCTTTTAATTAGACAGAGAGTTAGGACAGAATTGGCAAAAGCTTTGACAAAGCGCAGTCAGCTCCCTTTCCTATTTCGAAGTCAAAACCTTTCCGTAGTCTCATGCATAAGAAACTGCCTGTCTAATTTCTGATTCTCCAGTCAAACATCTGCGATTTTTTTACTTGCAGTCACTCGCCTATTGATTCAGGATCTCCAAACAGAAAACCATTCTACTAGACTTGCCACAGAGCAACAAGACAAAAAATAAATAAAACCCACAAAAAAACCCACAAATTAAGAAACTCCGAGCACAAAGCACATTCGTCACTCCACCCTGTAGGTTCCACTCTCCGTATGAGAAGGAGACCTGATGCTGTGGGAATGGCAGGAATTCCACATGAAAGAAAAAGCAGGATGGAATGGAACATCTTTGTTCAGCATCCAAGAATAACAGAAGTAGGGGGAAAAGAACTGCTACCATTAACTGCTGCTCAGTAGTTGCCGCCTCCTATTTCTGCTTGCAGGATTTTGCACTGTTGGACTGTCTTGAAATATGTATACTGTTGAGAGGATATATAATTCCTCACGTCAGAAAGCAGAATAACTGCCCTGCGCTGCATGGAGGATTACAAATTTGTAAGAGCTCTGCTCTCTCATACCAAAGAACCTTGTCGTTACCTCACATTTCACAACAAAGGTTAAAGTAGGCACGTAGTATGAACAAAGGCAACTCAAAGATCAGCATTTAGTGGTCAAGTAACCTCTTTTATTTGTCTAGCTCATTACATCATGTGTACTTTCTATGTTCTGTACTGTAGTGACAATTCTACTTTGGCGAGATCCCACCTGGAGTCCTGCATCCAGCTCTGGAGCCCTCAGCACAGGAAAGACAGGGACCTGTTGGAGCAGGGCCAGAGGAGGGCCACAAAGTGATCAGAGGGATGGAACACCTCTCCTATGAGGAAAGGCTGAGAAAGCTGGGGTTCTTCAGCCTGGACTGCAGCCTTCCAGTACCAGAAAGGGGCTCGCAAGAAATCTGGAGAGGGACTTTTTACAAGGGCATGCCATGATAGGACAAGGGGTGATGGTTTCAGTTTAAAAGAGGGCACATTCAGATTAGATACAAGGAAAATGTTTTTTTCAATGAGGGTGGTGAAACACTGGGACAGGTTGCCCAGAGAAGTAGTGGAGGCCCCATGCCTGGAAACATTCAAGACCAGGTTGGACAGGGCTCTGAGCAACCTGATCTAGTTGAAGATGTCCCTTGCTCACTGTAGGGGGGTTGGATTAGACAACCTTTAAATGTCCCTTCCAACCCAAACTATTCTATGAGTCTATGACTATGAACTGTGTTTTGTCTAGATAGGAATGAGAACTGAGAAATCTTGGAGGAGTTCATGCTTTGAAATGACATCTGAGACAGGCCTGAAGGTAGGACAGATCCTTTTGGTGGTTTCTCTGTGGAAGAAAGGGGAAGTGAGCTTGACCATTCCTATACTCCAACCTAGTGGAGCCCTCATGAAGGCAGTGGCAAACTATTCAATGTTGAAAACCATCTATGTGTTATTATTTTCTAATTGGACATTAAAGGGTAAAGTACTGAGACCAGCAGGAATTAATGGTAGGCAATGAAGTCATCAGGGTTAGCATCTCTAGGAGCAAAAGCAGTCTGGAAACAAAGACTCTGTGAGTTTGGGGGTGGGGGTGGGGAAATTACACCTTTCTTCTAGAAAAGGATGCATGATGCATTTGTCCGAGACGAACTAGTGCCTGCTTCATGCAATACTTCAGCCTGCCAGAAAAAAGAACAAAGGGCATTACACTGCACAGGGAAAGTCATATTCAAAGCTGAACTTCAGAGGCAACTGCTCACATACAGGCAGGTTGCAATTTCTTCAGCATACAAAGTAGGGAGAAACCTCCAGCTAAGATGACAGGCAGGTTGCATCTCTACCACACAAGGTTTCAGATCCTTTAAAATAATTTGCATTATACAAAAATAAGCACTAAGACAACATACCAATTTCTGTAACAGCAAAGGAACAATGTCCCAAATGACTCATATCAGTCACAATGGACTGTGGACAACTGCTTTTCTCAGGGATCAGAAGTTGAAATGAGCAAAAGCAAATATTATTGAGCATCTCTCTCTTTTGAATGATGAGGTATAAAGAATATAAAAAGGAAAACAGACATTGAAGAGTGAAAAAGTGGCCTGATGCCATATTATAAGATTACTGGCTATGAAAATCATTCAGGGTCTGCAATGGGAAGCAATCGCACACGATATATTGTAAAAAGAGACAATAAATGCTCAAAAGAAAACAAATACAATTATTGGAAACACTATGCCCATTCATGGGAAAGCACAGAAGCTAACAAAGACAAGTAATGTTTATTCCCTAAGCACATCATGAAAGAATGGAAAGTTCTGTATAACAAGACATGTTTAACACTGTATTTGCAAGGAGGAAATTCCCCAACAGGACTGCATTTAGTTGGGAAATATTAAGTTTACATTTATCAGATTTATATATATATATATTTATAAGTGCAAGTAAACTGTTAGAAATAGCAAACTGTTCACAGTTATGCATTTGCGATGTCTATCCAGGCACTGGAATCAGATCAAAGACTAATAATTTCTGGACAGCTGCTGTTGGATGGTCCTAACCTTTAATTACTTGAAACTAAAATCTCCTAAAAGCTTCCATTCAAACCTCCTTCCAGTTCTCTAGATCTCTCTGAAAGGCTGCCATGAACCTTACTAAAGCAGGTACTCCCCTTTGCAGAGAACAGAGGGGGGCCAGATGACTACGTTGGATGTAGCTGTAGTGCAGCTAACAGTTCTCCAAAGTGACTGCTAATGTGTAGTAGTTAGCAAACAGTTCAGAGTGCCTTGTAAGAAGAGGAAGTAAAATTTCTCTTCAAAAGATCTAAGTATCTATATAAAGGGTGCAATCCCTGCAAGTAATTATACAAGGAACTGCTGTATTTGTGTGAAGATTCTAGCTGAAGGAGTTCTTTCTTGTCATAACCAACTTGCTGGCAAAAACTGCATCTTTTTACACCTCAGCCAGGAAACAAATAAAACTGTACTCATCCTGTGTTCACGAATTATAAAGGCATCTAAATCCTCAGAGGTTTTTTATTTGTAACATTCCAGGTGGAACAACAATACACATGGAATACCAAGCAATTAAGTAGTCCACTCATACTTCATAAAATCAAAATAGAATGTCAATCAACTTATCATCTCTATCTTAAATTTCTACATCCTGAAATCAGGAAGGCATCTGACAACTAACGTGCCACTTTCACCCATCAGTTAAGTGTACTGCATTAACCTCAGCAGGTTGAGAGAAGGTGTCATTTAAAAAAAAAAATCAATCCATTCATCTTCAGGAAGGTAACACGCAATTTAATCTGAATGCAGAGAATATAATGGCATTTGTCAGGGAAAGACAAAGAAAACAAGGTCAAGTGAGCTAAAATAGAACATAAAGAAAGCTCTTAAGGTAAGAAGAAAATTTATATAGATCTAAAGTTAGGTTTTGGTTACATCACTGCAGTAAACTCTTGAGAAGTTTCGCCGAATACTTAACAGCTCCAGCTGAGGTGGCTGGTTTTATCTGGAACAAACGCTGGCACCTGCAACACCACTATCTCAACACTGCACCCGATACACGCCTAAAGCTGATTTACTATAAAGAGTGGTTTAGAAGAAAACACTACTTATTTAGCTATCAGTCCAGCCTGCTCACTGCCTATACTTTTGACGTGAAAAACATCAACAGAAGTTTTCTTAAGCACTGGCTAATTAGTTCAATAGTTTTCTATATTATTTTAGACTAATACATCTGTCCACGCAAGAACAACTAACATACCAAGTATGTCAGGGTTTTTTTTGTTAAAGTCATATTCCCTTGGGAAGCACTGATTGATATCCAAGCAAAAAAGATGTTAAGTAGACTGACTCTAGCAATCTAAGAGAACGTTGAATAAAACTGAAAAGTATGAAAGCTTCTTTGGGTAGAAGGGTAATTCCAATGACAAGAGAGTAGAAGAATGGACTTCCAAACAGAATCAGCAAGCCTTAAATTTCTTACTGGATCCAAAATGACCAATGTTAGCTTCAGTAAGCATTAAAAAAAAATGACCAAAACATTTTCTCCCTCCTAAGAACTACACGCTATTGTCTCCTGTTGTTCTATATTATAATTAGATTTTAGCAAATTTATAAGGTACTAATTCAGTAGGTTACCCATATTTGAAAAATTCTCACATGCAGCATGGAGCCCAACTGCCTTTCCTGCCACTTGACACAAGGTGACAGGCATATGTATACCACTTCATTTTTGAAACTGCACGCTTTGGAAGTAATTACAAGACTTTCAAATTACAAAAGCATTCCAGTGTGCATTCTACTTCTTCGTAAAATTTACATAATTTTCAGGGACTGAAAATGGAAAAGAGAATCCTGGAGACCATTGGAACATCTTGGGACCTCTTAAATTAACTAAATGAATATACAGAGACCTTTCAACATGTGATGCACACACTGTGAGTTTGAGTGGACTGATCTGACAGAGAGAAGTGAATGGATGCTTGGAACAGGAACAGAAGAGAGAAAAAAAATCTGCATTCTTTTAAGTGGAAAATAAATTATTATCTACAATTTATATTGTGGAGTTGTTTATGAGTAAGAGGTAACGAGGGCTCCACTCTCTGGCTCTCCATTTGTAGCAAATTTTAAGAAATTTTAAGCATCCAGAGTGATAAAAAACAGTACAAAAATAGCACTCTAATCTCACTTCTATTTGCAATGTAGTGACAACATTAAAGTTGATTTGATTAGCCAATCCCATATTGACTTTCCCATGAGATAAATGCCTGAAAAATACCATGCTGCCCTGGAGGAGAATGTAAGTTTTGTTATATATTGTCTCCGTAAAATATCATTCTGATTTGCACTGAACATTTTACTAATACATACTATCGTTTAACTTAAGAAAACACCATTTCGCAGTCTATTTAAAGATGGGCCTATTACTAACCTTTTTGTATCTCCTTTTTGGACTTTTACCCAGTGCTCCACTTGAGCCATGTTACTTTTTCTTTGAATCTGTTTATCTGGATTTGTTCTGGGAACAAACCCTCTTTTATATGAGCTGGTACCATTCTGCTCCACTAGGCTAGCACTCATACTTAATGAACTAGGAAGCGTTCCATTCTTCTCTGCTGGCTCACGTGGAGCTACTTGGGACCTCGATGCATTCGTTAAGTCTGGAAATAATGAATCAGCTTCTGTTAATGCATGCTTAGCCTTTCCCTTCTTAGTTTCAAGAGTTTCTTTTCTGTGGATATAATGCTGCTCCTCCTCCTCTTTTTCTCTTCTTATCTCTTCACGCTTATCATATCCAAGCATTTCAGCTGATTTTTGGTAACTTTCTTTCGTATCTGTAATCTCTGCCTTCACACACTCTTTACAGGCATCCACATGGTTGACTTGGGGAACAGCTTGCTGATCCCCTTTTTCAGTTTCTCTGCAAAGAAAACACATGTCAGTAATGAACACTGCTTAACTATGAAAACTTGATGTGGTCTTGTTACTATTTTAGAAAGGGTAACCACAAAAGCACCTTCTCCGGGCTGTGATAAATTTAATGGAAGAATGTTAAGATAGATATGCGCAGCAAAACTCAGTTGTCCTCCCAGTTAGACAAAAGTTACCTTTACAGTGCTGTCAAGGAAGCAGGGATCATTTATATGCATCCGTAAAAATGACTGAAAGCACTAACATTGTATGGAAGAAGTGTTCAACTTGTGTAATATTATGTACAAACAGCCGTAAAAAAGGAAGTCTTCCTATCCTGGGAAATACTGAAAGCCAAAAAAACCAAAACCAAACTGCCAACCGCTTATTTCAAATTCAAAAATATCTTTCATATCTTTGTAGGTGCCTTAGGGCCTAATCATTTCTGGCCAAGAGGACAAAACAGTATTTACATTTGAGTCAGTATTATCATTGTCCAGGGAATTTCTAACCTGGGGTCTATTCCTGCAAGAAGATAAAATAAAAAAAATAATCTCCACTGCTCCTAATACATGCTGCAATGCACACTAGTTTACTTATTTACCTTATCGTTTAAATACTTCAAAAACTCCATACCAGAAATCTTGCTATTATTCTTACAACACACTAGAAAATGTCTGAGGATCCTAAAATTTTAATGTTGCTTTTGACATATAACATACTTGATTTGCAATTTTCTTCACCTCCTTATAGCGATAAGCTTCTCAACAACATTTTTTTTCTCTTTCAATTCAAAGGAATATCATGGATCTCAGAGTAGCACCTCATCTTCTCCGCAACTAAATTCAGCTTCTTCAAAGCTTTATGCAAGGCGAATTCTGAGTACGTGCCATGAAACAACTGCTTTCACTTCAGTCTATTTAGTGTCTCAAAATGCACAGTCTACTAGGAGGAAGGACACTGGATCAATACTTCTAAATGCCAGAATTCCCCTGTTTTTCTTTCAATTATTCCTATCCTTATAAAGAAAAAAAAACAGCTAACAGGTTACACAGCATTTGAAATTTAAATTAAATCCAGAAACTCTTAACACAAAGTCATACAGGATGCAAAGCTCTGGGAGAGATATTGCTTATCCTTTGCTTATATTTGATCTGCCAAAAACAAGCAGTAGTGAGAAACTGCACCATGACATTTTAATCCTCACAACCCCCAGGGTTAAAAGCAGGGTTGTCTCACAGCACAGAGTTGCCTTCCACATGGAGTTGTAGGGGAAGAATCACTTCCCAAAGTCAAAACATCAAGAAGGCTACACCAAGTTTAAGAACAGGGGAAAAATTGGAAGCACATGAAGGCACAGATGAATTAATTTGCCTCTAGCATTAATGAAGAGTAACGGGACAAAGGACATTCTCCTTTTGTCACAGTGCTTTTTTTTCTTACATGAAGAAAAACATAAGAAGCTCTTACAAGTACTAAATACCACCAAAGTAAAAAAATAAGCAGTTAATACCTGCATAAATTGGTTCATATCCATAACTCTATGCACCTACGATTAACCTATCTTTAACATTCTTTACCCTGTTAACAGCATTTCAATGCTAGTTCTAAACACTCATTTGAAGCAACTCCTTACTCTTCTGTCTTTTCCCTTTTACTTCTCACTCCTCAAGGCTGCCAACGGACTGTTGCAGGTGTATGAATCTGCTCATAAAAACTGTAACTTTTTAACCAAAAGTCCCTGAAAAATTATATATACAGAAATCAATCCATGTCACTAAATGTGGGCACCCGATTTGTGTGTAGACACAAATGCTGAACACCAGGCTTTCTTAATTAATGTTAGTTGAGTAATTTGAAACAGAACGTAAATTAAAAATAATCATTTCTTTCAAATGAGAATGAGTTTCACGCACACTTTTGCAAATACCACTTTCAGAAAACACCGCCAATCTGATTTTTTAATATATATAAAATACATTTTAAAAATTTTTAATATATACAAAATATATATTAAAAAATTTTAAGGTTAACAGTTTGTGCATTGAACTTGCCTCTTCAATGAAGAGCGTGTTTGCATAAGAGCAGCTTGATTCATAGCCCGGATCCAGCCATTCATATCCTCTTGTGTATCTGCACTGAAGTAGTATGTCCGCATCCCTGAATGCTCTGCCTGAGAGCCAATAACAGAATTCTTATTATAAATATATGCCCTCATACCTGTATGAACAGCCTGCAAGGAAAAAAAAAAAAAAGGATAAAAGAAATACAAGTCAGACAGCCCTTTCATTTTTTCCCCCAGAAAAATTACTGTAACTTCTCCAGGTATTTTAAATAACTTTCTAGATTCTTTGACTTTTTCTTGAGTTTTGGGTAAAATTGTTATACTGCTACAACAGGCTGTAGTGCAGCAAACTGAAATAGCACTCTCTGATTTTTACTGAAATTCTTCTACCTCTTTCTCGCACTATTAAGCTAAAACTGCAGCACAGTTTTTCATAGTAGGAAATTTCAGCTTTTCATTTTCTCTTAACCAATACATTTCATTTCCCATAAACACCATACAAAACAAATTAAAGAAATTCTCACAGAGACATGTGTAAGCAAGCCAATTTTCCCAGCTCATTTAATAAAGCAATTTATTCAGACAAAACAGAGACAAAAATACTACAATTCAAGCAATTAAACTGCTTATTTAACTGATTACAATGCACGTTAAGATCTTTTGGTTAAAGCATGCACGTGAACCTCTCTATTAGCTGCAAAATCACAGGACTCACTGATAACGTTAGTAATACTGATGGAATTACCATAGCATATAAAATATTGACAGGTATCTCTCCAAACCAAAATACTCCATGAAATTCTACTGCAAATTAGAGATATTTGGAAATTCCTCTGTAAATGTATTCAATATTCAAATGTATTCAATATCAAATGTCTTTGTAACTCTAGGCTAGTTGAATTTAATCAAATCTCATCCACATTTGTATAAGTGCTAGTATAGCTATTACTAAGTCATATCAGTCCTAAAATACTTGACTTTATTTCCCCAAAGTTACTTTACATATGTGCGTCAGGTCAGTAGGGAGAGATTCATTCCCTTGCTTTCCAAAAAAATGAAGACAGTACACTCAGCTTGAAAGCTCTTGTAATAATATTAAAACAATATGAGTAATTTAAATGCTTTTTATAAAACTAAACCTGCTATCAAACACAAAAGCTAATGGCATGAAACACTGCTGAGACAGGGTTTTTTTAAAGGAAAAAAAATTATCTCGACTTTTTAATTTGCTTACATCTTCTTTTAAAGGTTAAATTTATTTTGCAAACTTTCCCTAAATGACTGATCATTTTCTTTTGATGAAATCCTCTCCCCCTCATTATTCCAAATTTAAAAAAAACAACACTCTACAATCACAGATGGCTTCAGAAACACAGCAATAGTTTTGACAAAACTCAGGCTATTTAATCCACTGCAGCACTCCCTAAAGGTTGTAATTTCAGTTGTTTACTCTGAATTTCCCAAATTACCATAATTTTAGAGACTCGTATCAATGACTCCGAAGAGCAAAATATTTTTTTGCTATTACAGCACTTCAAGTTTTGTGGAAAATGAGTCCATTTCTCTTGCAGTCTGTTCTTACAAAGGTGTCAAAGGTGGCCTTTCCCTCCTGTGCCTCACGCAAGGAAGCCGCAGTTTGCTTTGCCAACGGTGGTAAGCCAGCCTCCGTGGGCATCAGCACTGGCCTGCCATAACGCCCGTGGCGGAAAGGATGAGACCGCAGCACAACAGCCAGCTAGGAGGAGGAGGAGGAAGAGGAGGAAAGGGTGACACAGAGAAGTCCAAGACTCTCCTGCTAGAAAGAGTCTCTGCTTCCCAACAGCACTGGCCAATAAGGGAATACCAGGTGGTTTCTCCCTCCCCACCACTAGCTGCCTACCTTAATACAGGAAAGCGGGACTTAACATAAGTGAAACAGTAGCTCTGATCAACTGGCTATTTAGAAATCAAGGGGGTTTTTTTCATGTTTGCCTGGTTGAGTTCTTTGGGCTTGGGTTTTCTTCATTATTAATGAGGTCTTTTTTTTTTTTTCTTCCCACCATTTTGAGACTGTTACAAGTGGTCAAAACAAATACTATTTAGAAGCATTTAATTCATTGCAATTTATAGTTAGCATCCAGTGTAAGAACAGACCAAAAACTGGCAGCTTCAGATGTAAAGGAAATCAGTGATTTTAATGCTAGACCTTATGACTACAGAGTTCCTTCACAGACCATGCTGAGCCTACAGAAGATGCCAGAATTCAGAAGTGAAGCAACTCCTGCAGAAAAGCCAACTAGGTACACACCCTGCTGCAGATGACCCTACAATTCATGGTTATATACTTGCTGAAAAAACCCAGAACCTTGGGTAGCTAACTGCAGAGACTACGTACCACATCAGTAAATGGACTGAACAGATGTCTGCCTTAACTGACCTGTACGTCCTGATCAACATAACCCGTTTGCCTTTCAGGTTCTCTTTCAGCAGTGGATGATGAACACAGCTGAAAGCACTGATTAAGAGGCTGTGAGTGAAAATGGTATAAAAATGTGCAGTATGTTGCACCATTCTCCCTTGAGAGACTGAAGCTATCAGAGTCATAAACATTCATAGCTTCAGAAGGGATAATGGAGATGGTGTGTTATTATCAACAAACTCTACATTCTGAAGTTCGCAATATATAAAACTGGTTGGAAAATTCAAATATATTTCAGTTATTTATTAGTAGCGTGTTTTATATGCAAGAAAGCCACTTTGTGCCAGTGTCGTGTAGCTGTTACTGCTAGCAGACATGTAAGCTAGCAGTTCTTTTCTTTTTTCTTTTTTTTTTTTAAAGCAATAGCTATTAGGATGGCTACAGCATACTAAAAAGCCTAAAACACAGCACATGCACACACATACACCATACACACAACAGGGAAAAAATGATATTGGTACCTATTCATGCATTCAGATGCCTTAATGTGGACAGATTGAGAAGAAAAGCAGTCTCTCTCCCATAATGCACAGAAGGAGAAATGGACAGTAAACCCCAAGGGCATATCAAAAGGACAAGACAAGGACAAAAAAATTAAACAAGTTAAAATCATGAAAAGAGTCATGTTTCCAAAGAAAATACTTAACAAAAGACTATACTAAAAATAACTAATGCCTAGAGCTGTTACGTTCACCTCCAGTAATTCAAAATTCCTAGGAGAGAAAAAGCCACAGTTCATAGGACAGAGGGATGGGGAGGAAAGCAGTTTTCTAGTAATTGAAATCTTTCAAAGTTAGTCCTCTCAATAAGCTATACATTACAGGAAATCCTGCCTTCTCCTGAAGTTTGATATTTATGAAACACATATGGGCAAAAATTGAAATCATACTCTGAGCCTTCACTATAAACACAACAACAGAACACTACAATCTAACTCATCTTTCACCCTCAAATAATATTGAGCTTTTCCAGGACTTCTAGAAGCTAGGACCTTCCCATTTCCAAATCCTAAAATGGCACGTCTAAAATTTACAGTATTTGACATTTCTTCACCGGACTCCCCAGATCCAGAGAAGCTTTATAAGCAATATGGGAGCCTAAGGAAGCAGTAACCATCCAGAAAACATAAAGGAACAAACTATGTCAAATTTTTTTAGGAAAACTAGTGAGATCAGAGAAACAGGTAAGAGCTTTGCCCTGGTCCCAGGAGGTCAAAGCAATTAACAGGTACTTCCATTAGTAAGTCTTAGAGCATCGACAACAAAAAAATGTTTAAAAACAAGCTGCAATAGTATCTTCTGGAAGTAACGATTTGGCCTGGCTTCCTAGACTCTGAATGCACTCACGCTGAAAGGGTACCTCTCTGAAAAAATTTAGAGGGTAGTATCAAAATAAAAAGGAGTAATTTGTATCTCCAACACTACTTCCTACCTCTTACAGGAACATCAGAGCATCCTTCACTGACTTTATTTGGTAGCAAGATATTCACCTATGTACAAACATATACTTGCATACGTTGTCTTTGCACAAAGTTTTGTTGTTTTCTGTACAGCAAACATTGGTAGGCCTTCCAAGTTTCTAATGTGTATTACTGTCAGATTCATATAAATGAGTTTACATTCAGTATTCTCTGATCTATTTTAACACATACAAGACCAATTAGTTCTCATGATTGAAGACAATAAGGCTTTTAAAGAGACTGTGATCACATTAACCTCCATAAATTGATACTACTCCTCTTTAAAATTGTATTACTAAAAAGTACAGTCAACTCTCTATTAATCACAGGGAATATTTCTGTCTATATATTAATGTCATGCAAACTTTTTCACATTAAAATCTATACATCGGATTTGTGCTCCCTCATATTTGTATCAGCAAAAATTCACTGTATTAAAAAATACAGCAATTAGATTAATTAAGTATCTTTATGATGTTAGCTACTAAACTGAATATGCAGGCAGGATCCTGAGTTCTAAAGGCTGTCACACAGGTTAATGACAGTAGCTTACAGCTAGTCACAGCACTTTGCTTGGGACAAATAAACAATGTGAAATATTTGTCAAGATAAATACTTAAAAACAGCTTCTAAACAAGAATTTAGCATACATACTGCTACACTTCAAACTTGTTTTTTGATTGTATTTGAACAGCCTATACGCAGTTCTGCAGGCCTGTAATTGTTAAAAACGTAGAGAGACACAAGAGCTTAAAGCTGGGCCTTAGGAGACGATGAAAGGAAAAGAATCTCAAGAACTCCTACAGTGTACATTTTAACTGTTGACAGGGTTTAACATATATCCTAGTGAGCATGTATTATAGAAACCTTCTAACTGAATTATATGCATAAAGCATCCATGTATTTGCTAAGTAAATTTCCTTCTTTTAGTTTTACAAACCAAAATGTTGAAATTTTTTTCAGTTTGACTGCTTCCCTAGCTTCAAAAACTCATTGTTACCTAAGAGTCATTTAAAATGAGAGCAAATACCTCTATTGTAACAGAGGATCTACAGCAACCTGAATAAATAACAGGCCAAATGTAAAAAGTGACATGGCACATTCTCCCACTCATTCAGGACTTAAATGTTAAAAAGTCCTAGCTTTATTTTGGGCTTAATCTGATTGTGTTTTCTATTTCTGGCTGCACTACGCTGTGAGACAGAATGTTCATCTACGCTTTGGATATTGCAGTGTACTGAAGAGATTAGATAAAAGTAATGGCTGGTGAGTGATGGAATGCCAGTACGGCCGTGCTCCTGCCACTGTGTGCCCAGAGCCGACTCCAGAGCCATTGAACGTCAGTGTTGGATGGGGTCCATGCAACAGGAATCTTACAAAATCCTCCTACTGCCCTAGGAGTTAGTTCTAAATAAAATGAAATTGCAGCATGAAGTCTGTAGTCAATCACCAAACACCTAAAGCAGAGTTAAGATTGGCCCAACAAACTAATACATGCAATGCACGCTGTGGATTTTTTACACATATTTCTAGCATAAAGTTTCTTTTGCTATCAAGTTCCTATTTCTGTATTAACTTTTTAGTAATGACCCTATGTGGAAAGTCTCAGGTCACTGGCTCATGCTGATGAAAAAGTCTCAGATTAAAGACTTGGTGGAGCTCATATAGGTATAATATCCTAAAAGGAACAGGGGAAGTCTGCAATTGCTCCTGAAAACATTTAAGCATGATCACAACCACGGATGCAGGGAAGCAGAAGCACAACTCAGCAGTGGTGACTTCAGAGCTTTCCTATAGAACATACTGCTTGGAAACTGTGTGTGTGTGTGTATACAGAGGGTTTTTTCCCCCTTATCACTGGTAATTGTTAAACTGGTTAATAATCCTAGTATATATTCAATTAACATTTACAAACATCCTTTCAATAAAATAAAAAGCAGCTGTATTTTCTTTAAAACTGTAAAGCAACTCGATATTATCACTACTTTCTTTCCCTCCTTCCCCTGTCTGCGCTAATAGTTATTCAAGAGAAGCAGCAGCCTAGAAGTCCATTGGGCCTCCTCTTTCAGCATGTGCTTATTCCTAGGAAAAGGTTCTAGAAAAGGAGGGCTTGATAAATTACTCACTAAATACTGGAGTGGAATGTTTTTCTTAAACAAAGGTTCCTTTGTAGCTTGTCCTGCTATCTCATGTTCAATGCATTTGAAGAAGTACAATAAACATTTCCACAAAGTGCACTATGTCTTTTTTTAAACACATTTCCCAAGTGGATATTTGTTTAATAAATTTCAAGCCATTATCCACTTGAAAATAGAACCCCAAACAATAAAAGGCAGTCTACGATTTTAAAACACCCCAAAAATCAAAATGCAAGAGAAAGTCTAAGCTGAGCACACGTTTTTTGTGACTTCAGCACAGAAAAGATTTGAACAGAAAGTTTCCTTCTAGATGTCCTAAAGCACACCTGACCAAAACCTGATTTCTAATTTTTTAAATTTTTTTTTAAAGTACACAACTCATTTGCTTGACAGAGGATCAGGTTCTGGCCCAAGTATCAGTAGAATTTAAATCTGCAATATACACTGAAGTTACTAAACTTTGCCTTAGTCCTGCAACTCAGACAATCAACTGGAATCAGGTTTCTCCATGGTCAAGAAGGAATGTATGTTTTATTTCATTTTCGTAGGTTTTTATAACCAAGAATAACTGTAAGTTATACAATTAAATTTTTTTAAAAAAAGAAAAAATACAAACCCAACCTCAAATTATATCAAAACAGATTTTTTTTCTTTAAAAAACATGTGTCACTTAGCATGACTATTGCTCCCCCCCAAAAAAGGGGAAAAAAATTGGTTATTCTTTTTCCCCTTGAAATGAGGAAATTAGATATCAAAAGCTACAGTGTTGTCATTTTCTAACATGAGAACTGAGCTATTATTTCATTTTAAAAACAACACATCAAAACCAAAAGACCATCAGTCCACTATGAGATCAAGTACTCTATAAAGAAAAAAAGACAACTTTTCTTTCAATTTGTAAACAGTACTGGAACAACTTAATCAATACTAATTTCTAATTTCGGAAACAGGATCTCTACTCACAGACACATTATTAAGCTCTAAAGACACTTACATAGTAACAGACATGAATGTCGCTTCATAAGCAAAGTGCTACGTCGCATTTGAACAGGTAGTCAATAAACCTGTCTACTTTTTAAAAAAATAATAAATAAAATAGGAAAGCAGATGATGTTTCTGTTTACAACAGCATCTTTTCTAATGCAAATAAACATTTTAAAATTTGATTAGCTAATAAGCTTTGTAACCGTACCTTAAAAGAAAATTTGCGATTTATGCGATCTTCAGGTCCAACAGGAGATATTACGTAACTAGGCAATGGTATGCTACCCAAAACAGATTCTTCTCTGCTGTCTGTTGAATAAAATAAAAAACAAAATAAAAACAACAAAAGAAGAGAACGTAGTTCACTGCACTTTTCAGTGGTGTAACAATACATTCTCCTTTATGGACACACAGACAACAGGCACTAAGCAGAAAGAAGAGTGGTTCAGACTGGATATAAAGAAGAGAATTTTCCCCACAAGAAAAGAGCAGCAGCAGAAGAGGCCGATCAGGGAGGCTGTGCTGTCTCCATCCTTGGAGGTTTTCAATGCCTGACTGGATTAAGCCCTGAGCAACCTGGGCTGACTTCTTTCCTGACCCTGCTTTCATCAGGGGGTTGGACCAGACACTTCCCGAAGTCCCTTCTGACACGAATTTTCTTATGAAAAAGAAATTTTCTTATGAAAAAGAAAATTCTTTCCAATAACATGGATAAAAATGTCTTATTTTTAAAGAAACAAGATTGAATTTTTTTGAAAAAGATCATTTTGGGGTTTTGTTACATTTTTTGGGGGGTGATAGTGTTGATTTTTTAGGTTCAGACAGCAGAATATGCTTCGAGAATAAATCTTATCATGACAAATGAGCTCTGACAGGCTGTACAACACGATGGACCTTTCATTTAGCATTCTATGTCCAGGCCAATCGCTATAATTAGGAAACCTCTATTGCTGCTGGCTCTAAAGTGACCAGCAGAAGAAATGCAGTGCCTAGAAATATAAATTTAGTTTCACATTCTGTAATGTTTTCCAAAAATTGTTAACTCACTACACAATATTCAAAATTTCAAAATAACCTTATGTAATACCATTATTCCTAGTACAGGCTAAGATCACATCCAACCTTTTTTGGTAGAAATACTGGATTCAGGAGTTCTCACTCTTACATTGTCCCTTGGATTAAAGCTGAATTAATGCATCGTGGCCAGACCCAAGCATTCTCAAAAAATCAAACTTGTCCCAGTGCAAGCAAGTGGGTAACACAACACAGACCAGAGATGGAATAAATCTTTAACTAGTATTGCTGCCAAATGTTTTGCAACATAAGCCTTGGCATATATCAAAGATAAGTTATGTGACAAAAGATCACACAGTACCCCCTTGCTCTCCAGCTCTGGCCTGAAACTTGCTGCGCATTAAAGACATATGGATAACTGATTCACAACGCATCTTCTCAGAATCTCCAACTAAATCTAAAGAGTTCAACTAGTTTATGCTTGCAATGTGATTTGAACAGGTGAACTATTACAGACTAATTCAAAAGGGATAGTATCTACTCACCTTTGTAGTAAAACAAACAATAATCAGCAAGCACAAACCATCGTCTTTTCCATAAGCGCATTCCAGAGCTATCCTAAAATGCAAGAAATGTGATACACATTTCATTTAAGGGAAGTTAACAGCTTATCATACAACACTGTACCAGTGAGTAGTTTACCAGAAGTTTACCTAAATATGGTATTAATTGCAAAAATAAGTGGGTTATATTTTAGCAAAATATTATGTACTAAGAAAGACATGAGGCAAAACATCCAGCTATGAAATAATCAGGGTAGAATATTCGAACTACTAATTTTCATTAAATAATTAAACTTGCATCCCAAACAGCATTCAGATTAACCTTATACGCAATCACTGTATATTTTATCTAGACAGATACATCCTTCAATAAAGTAACAAAGTATGCATCCGGATGGCACAAACTCCAACAAGGATTGCCTGTAGACCAAGATGAAAATCACTACACAGCTGTGAAGTATGACCTCACATTTCAGACAAAGATCCCCGATAATTCTACAGTCATTCTCCCGTATGTTACCCATGCCTAAAATGTGATTTAATCAAATATACCTTAGGAAATAAAACAGGGTGCATAATGTGTAAACTTTAATGAAGTATAATACAATATGCCTGTGGAGATGTATATCTCTCTATGTAATACTTATCACCTTGTCAAAATGAGTAATATTTACACTGAAATTAATTTTAGAAGCTTGTAACATTGCCAGACTGTAACCTAAGGAAGTATAACTTATTCAGCTGAGATAGGCTTTGGTGATACCAGCAGTCAACACTTGCAAGCAGAGGAAAGGAGACAGAAGGAAATAGCTAAAGGAATGTTGTATATACTATTTCCCTTCTTCTTTCTCTAGCCATAGTAAGTATGCAAGGACTCTCTTCCTTTTCCTTTTTTGTGCTAGAATGCTGTCAATGCATACTGTGTCTCAGTTCTGATTCTGTCCTGAAAACTAATGGACTTGGGTATGTCAACAGAGTTGACATCAGAACACAGCTCTCCATGCAAGAGGAAGTGGATGGCTGTCAGCAATTTCACTTTCCCGTATATGTAGAATCATAATTGTAAGCCTTAGATTTCAGCCTTCTCCTACTGATCCCCTAAACCTAGCTGCAGGACCTCTGGTGATAATCTGATGGACACTGACTGCCAAATTAGAAGCAGGGAAGTATTCTCACACAACAAAACAGCTTTATTTACTTTCTGCACTCAAGACACTTTGCATTTTTGCTACTGTCAGCTTAAGAGTTCAAGATGCAGCAGCTGTAAAATTCTGTTTGCTGGTTGAAATCCTATAATTCAGCCTTTGCTTGCACACTGGTCTTGGCGAGAGCAATATGTGCTGAATGGGCCCCTGTCTCATTTTCTCCCTCCTGCTTGTGGAGAACAAAAGGCATACGGGTTGGAATTAAGCCACTGAGCAGGGTATAAGGGCATAAGCAAGCCAACCTTGGGTTTATAGTGCATTCTGAAGGAGACTGAGATCAGCACGGCAGGAAGCCAGCAGGATAAAACAGGGAAAATAACCAGATTGAGACAACAAAGTTATAGCTTCAACACTTAACCACAATGGTGATGTCCATTTATCACCATTTCCACTTCTGAATTAAATCTGTATGTAAAACTTGTTTTTCACACTTCCTGAGCACAAGCTCCTCATTACAGAAGTTTGTGGGAGTACCCAGCACTGCCCTGCATAACCAACATTCCATCTTCTGTTTTTTCAGTTACTGGGAAGGCACTTCCTTCTACTTGATGATTGCATTGAAGCACATGAACAGAAACAGCTGATTACATGCATACCTGTTTGTGTAGCCAGCCTCTTACTATAACAGGAACATTGGGATTCCTCCTGATAGCTTGTTCCCTCTTTCCAAAGCTATGAACTTTGTTTCCGGCCTTCACAACCTGTAAAGAAATATAATGTAGCAGTGGTTTTTAAGCTGTACTGAGGCTCATTTCATACTACAAATAACCTCACTGCAATAATTCATAATTCATTACACAGTAACAAAGTATTTATACCATTTTCAAGGGCAAGTAAACAGGCAATGATATTTACAACATAGCAAAGTTAATCTCCCACTACTATCAACATATCAGTGCCTGGACAGTCTGCCAACTCCCAGTTGAACAGCGGCAGCACTGGTGACTGAAGTCTGAAAGGGAGAACTGCTGAAGTTTTAGTGTGCTCGGGGAAGTATTTTTGAGTGCACTGTAAAAACTGCATGCAAGTCTCTCTGCAACACGGTACAAGCCTCTAACACGCACAGGATTGTGCACATGAATCCTACTCTTGCTGTTCATTGCTTGGGGGTTTTTTGATTGTTCTTCGTTTTCTTTCCTGTTTGAATTCAAACAACATTGATAGCTTAATAAAATATTTCGACTTTGACCCTGCAAACAAAAGGAGAATACAGAGTGACGCTGCTAGGAAAGAGACCTTGACGGCAGTAACTGGAAATTACAAGCTCTAGGTAATGGTTTGTGTTTCACTGCAACCTCAGTTCTGACTCACAAGGGAAAATTATTTAAAAAAACAAACAAATAAAGCCTATCAGTGTGAAAAAGACAGCAAGAATCTCAGGATGAATAATCTGCCTGTTCTTTTCCAATCTCAGCAGTTTGCTACTGCAATGGCTTTAGGAACCCGAGGTGCACAAACGACCCGTACAGTTGCTCTCAACTTCTCCAAGGAAAGAGCTGTCCAAATCCACTCTCTGTCTCTTTCCTACGTCGTCTCCTTTGTTTGAACCTCTGCTCTCAGCTGGTCAGGGTACTGATGCGCTGTAGCTGCAGACAAAACAGCACTTCTGGAAATGAGCACATTTGTCCTGTACAAGGGATGGTATTCTAAAAATATCTCAGTGTTCTGCTTCTGCCAGTAATGCAACATCTGGACTAGAAGACAGCATATATAATAATAACATATTCCAGCAACATGTAGTAACATTAAATGGATTCTGTTAATTCCGAGGCCAGGCTTTACCAACCTGCACTAAATTTCACAAGTAGACATAAGCACACATCTTAATGCAGGGTTAAAATAATAGCTCAGTAAGAAAAAAAAAAACCCTCCATTTTTTCTTTGGTGCTATAGCACATAAAACAGCAATGTAGACTGAACACTCCTAAGGAGATATCAAAGGGCAGATTTCACTAGGTAGTTTCCCCAAGGTCTGTTTACCAGGAAGCCGCACGCTGCTTTCAGCTCTGCTGGGAAGTCAGGTGAGCTGCATGTCATTTCTGCAAAACGCCCTGGCACTTTGGAGGCAGCAAGAATGCCAAGTACGGGCTCTTCCCTAGGAGAGACGCCTCAGCGAGAGGCTGCACAAGATTTACTCACAGCTCAGGGCAGCACAGGAGGTCACCTGAGCAGCCCAGCAGTCTGGGGCTAGCACAAAGTGAACAGGCAGGCTGTGAACAGCAGCAGATTTCTGTTAGAAATGTTAGATGCAACAGCTACATTACAAGGGTGATGAGAAATAATGAGACCCAAACTGTTGAAGGCTCTGAAAGTCAAACATTTATGCTTTGCACCTGAACAGAAATCAATGCACCAAATGTACAGAATTTAGTTTCCTAACTTTTCTTTCTCATATTTATACTAGGAAGGGTGGATGAACAGAGGAACTGTTAAAGTATAGCTGATCTAGCCTTACAGCAGGGTTGAAATTTGATTTTTTCATCAGATCCCCTGTCAATGATAAAGCACTTTGATTCTCTGACCTTATTTAATTTTAAAAAATGCAGACTACAATGTAGAAAAGTCATCCTTGGACTTAGTCAAAAGACCAAACAATTTCTATTATGTAGGAGCGGGAAAAGTTTTCCTAAGGCTGTGTGTTCTAGATCAATACAATACCCATAGTAGAAAAAAAAAAAATTGTAGTTCTTTATGTAATTAAAATTTTCACATCATCTGTAGTATTAATCATCTCATTCTGCTCTGGAATAAAACAAAGCATAAGAGATACTGAATGTCACTCCTTGCATTCACTGGCCAGAACAAAAAGTTAGTTTAAAAGGTACAAAGACACATTTTTAAAATTACTTGTCTGTACTGCAGCAGTCTTTTCCTAACTTAAAATATTCTGATATCATTGTCGTGTGTTGAAAAATGCAGGTCAGAGCAGCTGCCCGTGTCACTGAAGACAAAGAAGTCGCTTTGACTTCAGTACATTTGTTATGCTGGCTTGTTTGCGAGTGACTCATAAGTTTTTGCAAAAAAAACAAAAAGCCAAGAGTCAAAATTTTCCAATCCCTTTTCATCACTGTGTCATCTTCTTCATTCCAGCAGCCTCTAGCTGAGGAGGAAAGTTGCTAACTTAACTATAAAACGTAATTAATATTTTATTCTAAAACTTGACAGTCAAAAAAAATATCAAGAGCCTTTCATTTAGAGCAGTTTTCTAAATAGCAAAAAGGAAGACTGTATCTTGGTAACAGTATGCACACATAAGAGAACATATAAATTTCAATGTAAAGGCAACTACAAAACAAAGGAGGCCAGAAAAACATCCACCTGTTAAGTCATAAACTCTTCAACTCAAAAAATTTCAATGTTCTACTAATAAATGAAATCGTGAATCCTTTCAATATTTTTAAGAAAATTAGGCAAAATCCTTATTTTTCAGATAGGAAAAACTGAAACTCACAGAAATTCCTGCTCTTGAGCATTCATCTACAGCGGCCCTGAACTATTCCCTGTGCTCTACACTCCAGCTCCAGACAGTCCCACAGAGCTGCCACCAATGCATGCCTGTCACCACTGCCTGTTCCTCTCAACTGCTAGACCTGTTCTTTATTTACTTGTTATAATCCTCACCAGTCCATCTTGGAAAAATACCAGCAACTATCAGTGTCATCAACAATTCAATTATTTCTCTTGTGCAGAATCCATCCAAAACACAATCTCAAAATGTAGCTAGTAATAAATACATTACACTACTATCCTCTACGCTTTTGACTTGGCCAAGTACTACGTAGCACACTAACATTTACAAGCCTCTATTCACACCATCAGATGCTTTAACAGACTAAATTCCAAATGTACCTTACTCTCAAACAGGTCTTTAATCCTTCATATCCTTCATTTGTAATCAATATAAATGGCTTTTAATATGATTAATAATGTAATTGAATTGGCTATGAACAAGCAGATCTTTGGGACAGAAAATGATTGTGGTTTATCATCATGCTGTTTTGCTTTTTATTCTCTCAGCCTCACACCGCTCAAATTCAAAGGGAAGGGTAGACTGCATTGGTCTAAAGGCTTCAGATGACTTATTCAGAGAGTGGGCAGCACCAAAATGGTGGGGCCCACCCCAAGAACCTGTGTGTATTTCTGCAAAACTGCCCATCTCAGGCACCTTACAAAATGAAGCCTTATATATTTATATGCATATCAGTGGTACATAATAATATTTTGGTAAGTATTAGCCTCATTTTGGTTTTTTTTCTTCTTCATCTTTCCAACATGCTCCTTTTGTTGTACACTGTGCAACTGACACTCTTGGACAGAACCTGTGAAATTCCCTTTTCAAACAAACACTTTTTATTTCAGAAGTTTTATTCAATCCAAGTTCAGACTTGACCACTGCAACAAGCAAACGAGAAGTCTTCATCTCTTTCATCTCGAAGTGAGAATGACAACTCTGCTGTACAGTTGGCAGCTTACCTTCCCCCTCCACCCCAAATGTAGCAATTCTTAGCTGTCAACTTTCTGCAGATGAATCAAGTGGAAAGCCATGTACCTGTTCCTGCACTTTCTGATTTGGTACTACTTCAGTGAACATAGCTCTATATAAAAATCAGTCTGAATTTGGCCAGGATTCCAACACTATATCTACACAGTTCTGCGATAGCATTTGCAGGACAAAACTATGAAAGCATTTCATAATGGGTAGCTAGACCTTTGCCATGACAAACAGAACATGTCTCTGGCTTCATGAACGTGTCTCAAGTCTGCTTCTGGGAACTCACACTTTGAAAGAATTATTATGGAATTCATGGAAGAAAACATTTAGAAATAGATGAAAGGATCTTAAAATTTCATGTCAGTGAGCCAAAAGCCAACCTCAAAATGGAGAAGATAGGTTATTCACTTTACAGCCTTAGTTCTCATTGCTAATTCACTTGAATTAACTGTGTTACGCTGTGAAGAAATTCAACAGATCTTCTGACTCTGCAGAACGAGAGGAGCAATTTCAAGCCTGGAAACACATATATGCTTTTTTCATTGTTGCATAAGACAGACGTTGGTTCTCTGTCTTCATCAAAACTCCGATAAAGCATTTATTGAGGGCTCGCAGCAGGATGGATCTTATATAAATCAACTTGGTGGAGAAGAAAAGCACAGGAAGCCCTCTATGAGAGCTCTATTCAAAGTCTAATGCTGCCATGTATTAAAAAAATGCCACACCTATGAGCCTGCCAGAAGCACGTGTGGCCACACTTACACTGGGTTGCAAACAAAATAGCAGCAGAGACCAAAACCAGAGCAACAGAAGTTTCGGGAAGTGATTCTGGATATTCTCCAAGCCGTGAGGGAAAAAGCATTACCCTCACCTTTACCTGTGCGGTTCTGACATCTCCAGTGAACTAGCTTCCAGCATGCGGGTGGCCCCGGAAGCTGTATTCAGTCACCATTCTTGGTGACCATCTCTCAGTTTTGCAAAGCCTATGGAAGCATGCGACACAGGGAAGCAGCAGGAGCAGGTGACAGAGGGTGCACGCTTCTTGGCAGAAGTGTGATCCTGGGCAGGTCAAAGCCAACTGTGCCACTGCAGAAATCCCTAGCTCAAAGGGGAGTATCAGGTCCCCATTCAGATTGCTGGTTTTAAGAGTGAAAAAATGAGCCTGCTCCCTCTAATGCTAGCTTAAAAAAATCAGAATAAGGAGGATAAATACAGTTATGACAAATGCCCAAGTACTTTGGTACGTTCAACTGTTAGAATGTCAGAAAGAAATGTATCAAGTAATTCAGGTAACCTACTACATTTACTACTTTCAGGGATAACTTCATCTAACACTTTAAAGATAAAAATATTCTTGAAATTTGACACATGACAATCTTTGTGTTGGCCCAATAACCCACACACTTTGAATCAAAAAAACAGATTTTTGAAATTTTTTTTTTGCTTTTTATGAAATTGTTTTCATTTTCTCCAATAGTCATCTAAGCCTATCAAAACATTAGAAAAAGATTTTAAGTGATTCCAACTCAACAAAAATATCTTTGCAACCAATTTGGCAAAGTCCTTTCTTCAACTCGATTACTTAACCGGCTTCACACTTTTGTATTTAAAAAAACCTGAGATGTTTAATAACTGCAGATAAAGTTAAGAAATTTATCTTATCTCTGCTAATTCTTCTAGTATTTTCTTGTTCCTTTTTATCCAGGCCCCTCCCATTCTCACTGTACTGTAATTTATTGTAAGGTCAAAGAAGCATTAAAATAATTGGTGACACTTCAAGTACAGTGCTTTATTATACTTTGTGCGATAATAAACACAGGCCCTTTGTCAATGACAAATAATGGATTTTTCTATTATTAAGCATTCTGTGTGTATTGGTGTCTACATTGTTTGTGCACTACAGTGATGGCAGAAAAGGATCTAAGTTGTTACTAAGAGGAGAAACAGCAGTAAGGTTTCATGGAAGAGCAGGAACTAAATTACAGCTCCTGGTATTCTGCAGCACTTTTTGCCATATACAGTGGACTATGAAAATACTTGCTGGAACACTAGTATTACTTATACTTACCTCTGCTCTTAAGAAGCCTCTCAAACTTTCTATGTCACAATGCTCACTATTTTTTGAATTATTATTCAACATTACCGTGTGAGCATATGGTGCTCCTATGCTGTAAAAAGGTTTTTACTTGGGTAGAAGATATTACCTCTTCTTTGAGGTAAGTTATTAGACTTCCAGGCTAAAATCTATGGCCCTATTAAAATCAGCATTAAAAGAGTGTTGGATTTAAAGTGAGTCAAGTTCTAATCATCAAGCTGAAACAACAGCCATTCTTCTTTACCTTAGAGACAGGTTTTGTATCAATAGCAGATGTAGTTACTGCCGTGGACGTTTCACTGACCATGCTTGAAGGTCTGTGGTTTATTTGTTGCTTGGACATAGATGAATTCTGTCTAGAAAACAAACAAAAACAGATAATCTAAAGCACATTGTTTCAAACAGCTTTGCCTTTTTATCTTTAAGATTCACAGAGAGCAAACGAAGGACAGGCACTTCCAATGCATCTGCAACATCCTTTGCGCCGCCCCTATTATTTTGATTTCAGGTATTTCTCAAGCAGATGCTGCCAGTGACATCTGCTGATTGGTATTTGTCTATGTATCAGGAGGAAGAAACCTGCCAAAATGTCAGCAAACTGAACAGAAAATCATGATATAACAAAGAGCGCTCAGAGGAGATAAGGCTAATGCAGAGAAACTAAACAGTGTCCAATTTAGAGGCTGGACTGCAAACATTTCGAAGCGCCAGTACTGGGGAGGGCAGGATCGGAGTCAGCACTTTGCAATAACAGGCTTCCTATTCAAAAACCAAAGTGAGATTAGCCTGCTGTTAGATCTTTCACTAACTTAGTGTCAGTTCTTTGAATCTGCTCAAAATACAATTCATACTACAGTACTAAGATTCAAGAAATGTTGATAACTAGCTCAGATGCAGATACTCATTTAAAGCATAGCTGAGATCAATCCTACCATAAGAACCTATTCAACAAGTAAGAATTCAGTACAGCTGCCCAGATGAAGAATTGAGAGGATAAACAGAAGTGCAAAATCTTCTGGAATCCCACATGCAGGTTGTGATGAGAAGCCTCCACAGCCACGTTCGACACCAACTTGTGAATTAAACCCACAGGTGCTATTTTCAAAAATCATTGACAACATAGTTTAGCAAATTGTATTTTAGGAACAAGTAGCAATAGAGTCACATCAGAAAAAGCAAAACAAAACAACCATTAACCATCTATGATTTTCCTTTTCCCATTTCAATATGTCAACACCATTTATTTAAAAAAAAAAAAAAGGAATACACAAGCCACACCAAACATTACTGTTGCTACCACTGAAATTGAATCCAGTTTTGAATACAACAGAGAACAGAGTAATTCTGAGCAGTTCTCACTCATAAGAACAGAGAAGAAGAGTTTGCCATTATAGTAGCTCAACACAGGATTTAACCGAGTACAATGTGTCTGCCACCGCTGCTCTTCCTCAGTTACAACCTGAACAATTACCTGTCCAAAAGCTTTTATAGTTGATTTGGTGCCAGGGAAAGCACATTTTTCCATCTGTGACCACATAGTTTCAATCAAACTTGCAAGGAAGTAACACAACTTTGATCCCATTTCCTTTATGCCTTGCTTATATGGTGTAAATCCCTTCTCTCCATCTTTCATATGTCAGTTCAGGTCCAAGGTATGAGAACGAACTACAGCAAGTCCCTAAAATCCCTGGCCAGCCTTTAATGCATGAGAACTTCATCACATCAGTTTGAGTCAATCTGCCTTCCTCTTATGGACTAGGTATCCTGCTTCAGCATTTAATCAGCTTTAGGAACACCCAGTTTCAGGTAAGAGCAGATTAAGACACTTCCCATATATAACACTGCCTGACTAATCTATTTCTGCTAATCAGCCACTTCTATTACGTGCTTTTGACTCTGTTCTCACTTGTTCCCTTCCCACTCTACAAACTTCCAAAACAGACAGAAAATGCAGACTTACAATGTGCCTGCATCTTACTTGCACTTTCCTAACATTTCTTCATCAAAAAGGCTCCATCTCCCTGCTTGAGGCATCTAAACAGAGTCGGTATTTCAGTGAGGGAGGACCACTAACAGAGATATGAGAGTCTTCTACACTGCTTCCTCAAAATGCATCTAAAGTATTAGATTTTACATCATTAAGAAGGCCACTAGAAATGAGTTGCAAAAGTATGAAAACAAAACACACCCAAGAAAAATGTTTGGCCTTAGAAGACACAAAATTTCTCTTCTTCCCTTAAGGTTTGGATTCTCTACAATGTCCACACCACAAACTACCGAGTTTTACATTGTAGGACACTCGCACAGTATTGTCCAGATATTCACTTGGGCAAGAAGGGATGAACGGAGCAGGTGGAGGGAAGAGGAGAGAGAGCACATAACATACATGTTCAGAAAATCTGTAGGCCTTCCAGACTATATATAATTTGATTAGATTATCTTTCTTCATTTTATAAAGTAGCTATTTCATAGAGAGCTAACTTTCTCAGGAAAGAAAAAAATGGACAATGAAATGTCAGTTTCAACAAACTTGAGTTAATTTTTCCAATAAAAACATCAATATGGAAAGAGAAATAACTCCAGCGGAATGGTCTTAATCTACAAATTCAACTCCTGAGTGAACAGATTTTCACTATTCCACAAGACGCTGTTTCACAGTAGGTTAAACATACTGTAGATTAAAAAAAAAATAGAAGTTTAGAACTACAGAGGAAGATAACCTTTGTATGTTCAATCAGACCATTACTATTAGAAAATCATAATGCAATGCAGAATGACACATGCACAATTTTTAAGCATTTACAATGTGGCCACTTAGTGATTTCTCTTCCACTTGCTACTGAAAGTGATCAGTGCCAACAAATCCAGCTTTCCTCTTCTAGCAGCACCAAGATTAATGATGAACTCCAAATTTACAAGGACAAAAATGTTTTGTAAGAAATGTGAGGTCATTGCCATGTGGAAGAACTCATATAGCCGGCAAAAAAGACAGTAAGTCCATCGAAAGAGAAAATACATTCTTACTCTCTTAAAAAAGGTCTTTGGCAGCAAATGTTGGTGTTCCAAACTTTCTGTACCCAAGATGTAACAGAAAACACCAAATAATACTGAAAACAATAATTTAAGTATCTGTATATAGTACTTCAAGGATAAAATAATTTGTGCATGAAATCAGAACATAACAAGACTCAAGTATTCAAGTCTCTTAATAGCTAATTAATATTCTCAGTCTGTTTTTAAAAGCAAATAAAAATATGCAGAATATGTAGAATTACCAGAAACATCCAGCATGTTAATAAAATTAACACTGTTCTAATAGTATTTAGAGATTAATCTTTAAAAATAAATTACTATAGCATTAACTCTGTGCATTCAGAAACATTAGTTCAAAATCACTATTACCAAAGATGTTTGATAATATCTGCTATCCAAGATACCACATTCTGTCTTCATAGTGACTTTTTTGTCTATGTTAAGGATAGCTCTCTTACTAAGATAGTTCTGAATAGTTTCTTACTGCAGGTGTGTGCATACACACACAGAATTGCAGTCTGCACATTCGGAGCTCCAGTCCTTTGTAAATCTTTTTTAAAATCTTGAAAACAACATCCTATATAGCATCTCCTGTCAAACAACTCTCCGCTCTACACAAACAGTGCTAGTACATCTATAGAAATTACATTTACTAGCTAAAAAAATTACATGGCCAATATTCGGTTTATTAAAAAAAAACCCAAAACACTTAACATCCACCAAACAAATGATTACACCAGTAGCCCATATTGAAAATGCAATACTCACAAGACAACACATTCCTTCTCTCTAAAGGATCATTAAGATTCATCGACTCAGAACATCCACATTCACATCAGCAACTTGAAAAGTTTATTTTGTTGCAACCAAATATGACACGATAACATCATGTCAATCTAGTTTTAACACTAGTAAATCTCCTATTCAGCTAGATCAAAAATTAACTGTCCAATAGTTCTATACATGTCAACATGGCAGGTGTTTATTTTGGGGCTGTTTCGGTATCCTCCTTTCTCTCAATCTTTTTGCTGCTATAGTAACCAAATGCAATAGACAAAATCACATGGCTCTCTCCCCAGAGATGACACACAGGCTTTACCAGTTGCACAAAAAACAGGCAAAAAAAGAGAGTATCACTCATTGGATTAAGCTCCCAATATAGTCACATATATTTTCTGTATTTCCACATTTATGTTGAAAGTCTTATCTTTTTTTAACTTGAAAGTACTATCTTCTCATTTGCAAACATAATACTACCACAAATATATTGTAAAACTTCTAATACACAACTACTAGTGTTTAGATGCAATTAGATATACGGGTGTCAGTTATCTGAAAAACTGTTATTTAAAGAAAGGTGAGAGAGAAGAAATCTAAACACTATGCACACCTATCCTAAGTAATTCTATCACATATTTTTCAAAGAAATGTGCATATAACGATATGCTTAAACTAGATCTAACACTTGTCCAGCAGCCTTATCCTTAACACTAATTTTTCCACTGGTTGTTTAGGAAAGGTCCCCTTGTGGATTAAGGGTTCAGTAACAACATGAGTGTAAAGCACAGAAATTAAAATACAGTTGTTAAATGGAGGGAGGCTACCAGAGGGACGTCCTATACAGCCATGGTATTCAAATTATTTAAATGTGATCCCGAAAACTGTAAGGCGACCAGGTCAATAGAGGACAAAAATTAATCCGGACAAAACCTGAAATGCTGACAGAACAGACAGAAAAATAATCTTCAGACATAAGTAACCATGTGGTAAGATGCCAAACTGAATTTAGTGTCAACAACAGAAAACTAATTCAAAGAAGGGAGAAATTAAAAACATCTCTGCAGCTTTTACCACTTAAAACAACACTAGCAATCTGAGAAAAGAGTATTTTTTAATCTTAACAGAATGACTAGCAGTAGTCAAAGTATGTTAAGAATTATTAGCAATAGAAAAGAGAAAGTGTAATTAAATTATTATAAAAAAACAGTGGGCTCATACACTGAATACTGCATTCACCTATAACTAATCACTCCATCAGATAACAGAGAAATCTAAAAGCTTTGCGCCGAAAAGCTAGCACTCAAGCGCGGCTAGGGGAAGTACAGAACGCGTCCTACACACTAAGTGACCCAAGCTTCTAAGCTTGGAAAACAGAACGATTTGACAGTGGTCTCTGCTGAGAACAGGTTAGGAAATCAGGAATTATCATCAGTACTTCTCAAAAAATCTAAATAAGAACACCTTTAGGAAGAACGAATAGCATAAGCATCAAAAGACAATGTAATTTAGAAGTTGCAGGTTCCAGGCAATACTCTCTGTTTTTATCCTCCAGTTACACTGGAGTTGAGGAAATCAGATTTTGGCTTACAAAGCAAGATTGATGTGATACTGTTTAAAAGAGGAAATGCCTTGGGAAAAGGCTAGTGAAATATCATGTCAGCCTTCTAGTGAAAGTATCCAGTTCTCATCTGATGAAGTACGGCAAGGGCGTCTGGTTCATAACTGACCCATAATCAGGTTAGGATTACATCATTTATTGATATCATTTTCCAAAACTTTACAAATCTTTTTGCTGGATGAGAAATGGCCAGAGCAATCTGTACATTCATCATTTCTAGATTACTATAAATTACTTTTCTCATGTTAAGTGTGTCCTTTTAATAGATATGTTTATAGCAGCCTGAACCAGTTTGCGCTTGCATCTCCCCACTAGCTCCCACTCAACACCTGGTGACAACTCCTGGCTTTGCCCTGATCTTAAATTAAAATCAAGCCGCAAGTAATAAATCACGTCACAACAGCACTGAGGAACAAATTGCCATGTATGAAACCCTTAAGCGTGCCACTACTTCAGACAGGATTCTTCAGCTACAGAAAAATGTACTCTTGGTCAGAAGGATCCCATAGTGGAAAGCTTCCACCGGCCATGCAAATTCAGAGACTCTCTTTCCAACCGCGTCCTGTCTGCGAAAGTCATCTCATCACAAGACACAACCTACAACACTGATTCCAAACTAACACACGATTAACAGCACCGATTCCATACAAATCCCTTGACGGAAAAGAACTGCAAACACGGCATAGCCCTATTACAATTCCTAGGCTTGAAGACAGGGAGGTGCTCACAGCTCCCTTGATTTCAGCAGAGACATCCACATGTCAGCAGCGTCATTATGACCAGGTATGACCATGATGAACAGCCTCTGCATAAAATCTACACTGTCACACGGAAGCAGTACAAAACTAAGGAAACCAGAGCATGCCACACACTTCAAAATGACACCTTTGAAGTAATTTGAACTGATATATTAAAACCAGCTAATTTTAAAAACACTTTCTATGTACTTCAGGCTAATACTAAAGCTTAGAAAAATGTTCTCACAAAGACTGTTTTCCAAGTAGTCACTACACACACATACTCGTCTCTATATCCCTCCAGCCATCCCCTCCTCTTTTAGGATAAAAACCTCCTATTCCTCTTAATTCTAGTACATCGTAAGATCTTTTCCACGCTTTCAACACCATCTTAGTGTGATCAGCTGAAGTCTACAGATGACAAGTTATGCCCATTTATCTGACTGCCCTCTAAACAAACACCTTCATTTCTCTTCCAAAGAAGTTTCTAACATACACAAAAGATCACTAAAACCATGTGCTACCAGCAAGTTGTTATTTCAGCTCTGCTTTTAATATTTTATCTGCTACCAGAAACAGCCCAGGGAAGTGTGACTAGCCCAGGGAGGCACTCCAAGGAGTTCTGTCTGAACACCTACATTCCCTTACAAGCAAACACATTTTCTTTATATTAAATTTTATTGAACCTTTACAACAGATTAAATGAAAAATCAACTAACGAATGGAAGTTGGAACACAGATGCACAGTGGCTGTTGTCTATACTGTCTCTGAGCTTTGCTCCATTGCAAAATTCCCATCTTCCTTGCTAAACGACTTGGGGCAGCTTGTTTGCATACTTGTAGGGAACCAAACCCCTCCCAAGCAGCAAGCCACCCACATACCATGCAACACCTGGGATGATCCCCACCTCAGCAGCTGTCCCACAGCCTTTGCAACTGATCACAGGCCTCTCCCACACGCTGCACACAGTATGTCCGAGGTTCTGCTTCATGCTGGTTCCCAGCCTGGGCCTTAATGTAGGAATTTAGCCCTTGGATTTGCTTTGGGCTTGGGGAAGGGCAGCAGTTCAGTTGTTTTTTCGTTGGGGTTTTGTTGCTCTTGTTGTTTTTGTGTGGTTGGCTTAGTTTTTAAACCATTTGAGAAGCGCTTCTCAGGGCTGTACCAGAAGCTCGGAGCAGAGGGCTGTACGGTCTCCTTTCCTCTCCAAGTTCACAACAGCAGACATTGCCAGAAAAGCCTCAGTCTCCTGGGAGTCTCGCACAGCCCTTCTCTGGGCCTCTTTTTTCTTAATGCTACATTGCTTTAAATTAAATGTAAAGCAAATTAAACATCACATAATTTGAACCTAAAGTGTTCAGAATCATGTGGGCAGCCACATCCAGGCCACTACCTCATGATGTCCAGCCTCTGTGAGGCATGAAGGACTAGAGGCTGCTCAAACAGTGCAGGAAGACTAGGCTGGGGAAGGAAAAGCTATCTGGTATTGTCCCTTTCCTCTTGCCATTTGGAGTGGTTTTAGAAGTCATGTAGAATTTCTCCCAGATTCAGTCTAGGGAAGATAACCAGTCATCCCCTTACAGAAGGGATGCCAGGAGCAATCTAGCACGCAGGAGTAGTTAAACCCTACAGGGAAACAGGGAGCAATCCAAACCAACACCAAAGAGACACCCCGATACAACAGTCTGAACAGATCCATTTCCTCTTTTTTACTTTTCTTTTCTTGCCTTTTTTTTTTTCTTCAATCAGGCAACCAAGATTAAAATATGCTAGAAACTAATATATATGATTCTGTTTCTCTAGAATAAATTGAAGAATGGCTAATAAAAAAAATTTTAATAAATGCCAGCACAAGACAGGGAACGTAGAAAATACAAAACATAAGAAAACCAAGGAATTACAATGGAAACTAGTCATATTTTGTGTATTTCAATTTCAGAACAAACCTTCCAGTTTGCTCTAAAGACATTTTACATTTATGTCCTGTATATTTGATATTTCTATAAGGCTAAAGCTTCACTGTTTAAGTATTCTATTTATATTTTCTTTTTTACTTGTTTATTTGAGGGCTTTGTTGGTTTGCTTTTTAAAGCTTTTGTACAGATTTTCTCTCAAGCCCTAACATGGAACAGTGATAGAATCAGAAACATACTATTACAATGAGAAGTAAATTTTTAAGCATAAACCATCTCTATGACATTTTTGCCACAATACCAGAAGAACTGTCAAACTACTAAACAGGTAAATGTGTTACTGCTTTAGACCTCTTGACATGGGTATACAACTACTTACTCTTCTCGCAAAATAAATTCAATATTTTCTGGAGAAACCTGTCCTGTCACAGGATGTCTAAATGACGTGGTCTGCTGATTATGGCTGAAAGGAAAAAAAAAGAAAAAAAGAAAAAAGAAATTAATATTGCTAAACTCTGTAAAACAGACCTACGATCTCCAAAAGGCAGAACTGTTTATATTGATGCTTTGCTGCTGCTACTCCAGAAATGAAACATATTTCTGAGGTACTTTTCAAGCCAGAAATGTTGTCAGCTCCTTCCTGCATTCTTGTTGACTTTGCCAATAGCACACTGTACCATTTAATTATTAAACAGGTTAATGTTTTAAAAGTAAACTAGCTGCAATCCTTAGTTAGGGAAATGCACCTGAATTTATGATTATTTACACCTGACTGTTACCAAATTATTTAAACCTCACATAGAAAAGACACAACATAAATTACTGATTTGTGTTTCTATAAATTTCAGAGAGCAGAACCAGTAAAATAATTCTAAATGTTCCCGGACAACCTTTTATGCATTTTGTAACACTTAACAAGATTACAGAGAGATATTTTGTGGAAGCCATTTGTTCCATGTTTTTTTCCCCTCTAGTAACATATTTCTTCAATAATTTTTCTTTACACCTCCATGCAGAGGATTATACACAACCTTAGTTGTTCAGCTGCATGGCCTATATAAAACAACATCATTTAGTATTTCATCTGAGTTGAATAAAAATTGGGATTTTCTATCAACTTTCCTCTCAGAGTACTATCTAGATATTCTGCCACACACTGTGAAATATTGCTACACATTAAAGACCATTATTTTATCTGTGTAACTGTACTCATACAATGCAAAAATATGAAGCGAAAAAAGCTTCTTTCAAAATAAGCTGGTAGTCTTCCCTCCTCCCCAGAGCAGGTAATTTGAATTAGTTGGATACAAAACACAAGACAATTTCTAGAGAGTCTCCTACCTACTAAGGCCTGTATTCTGCAGCCCTGTCCAAAGAGGCAATCCATACAAATCACAAATCTCAAAGAAATACGAAATTAAAGATCTTATTTCAAAATTAGTAAGGTCACAGTTGAGATGTTGTTAGGGAGCCTCAGAACAAAGAGAATAATGTACCAAGAGTTCACTTCTTTGAGGTTCTGAATTTTTATGGGTTTTGTTAACAATATTTAGGTAAACAACACGCAAATCTAGAATTTCCATCAAATGCAGCAAACTGTTAACACACTGCGAGTATATTCAGGAAAAAAAAATAATAAGGCTGTTGAATGAATTATACATCAAAGGGCCAAAGATGAACACTTCATCCAGGTTTTTGTTTTAAAGAAGATTTTGGGTTTTTCTCCCATACTGCCCAGCAATTTCAGGTCTTACAGATTTGACTCAGTTGTCTAGCATAGCAGGATGTAACGCCAGAAACAGAGTAAGGCATAAAGAACTCTTTTGGGGTTCCAAAGTAATGACACTCCAAAGAGATAAAAGCCTTTCTGTAAAGGACAGCTAAAAGTCAAACAGTTCACTCACCCATAACATTCATGCCTTGATTTAAAAAGCAAAACAAAACCAAACAAAAACCATACCGAAAAAACCCAAACAAAAAAAATACACAACAAGCAGAAGAATAAAACCCCATAACCAAAACCACAGACCACTCACGCTAATTCCCACTTGGACTATGAAGAGCAGAGGATGTTTTCTGTGTCATAAACTTTTCACCCCTTCTCCAATACACCTTCCTACAAGAAGTCATATATAAGGGACCAACACAATGAACATTTTCAATGACAAGCTAAAAGCTGTGGCAAGTTATGTTACACCAAAAGGACTTCTCCAGACTTGCCTCTCACACAAATTCCAGCCCTACAGCCGTTAAAACTGTGAACAACATATTAGGCCATCAGCTACCCCTCGGCGTCAGCACCAGCTTTCATTTCCTAGAGTGGCGAGAACTGACCTCTGCTACAGCGGTGGGTCAGTGAAGCACCTTTGCAGGTCCTAATGCTTCAGTTTTCCCATGAACTCAGAGACCAGGAGAAAGTATTTCCAGTAAGCCTATAGTGCTAACATCTACAAAGCAACCACGACCACCTTCTCACAAAAGGACTGAGGAGTATTGTTTTCTAAAGAAGCATTTTCATGTGAGTTTATATTCTAATTTTGGGTATGCAGCCAAAGAAAGGAATAGGAACTGGCAGATGATTTCCAAGAAAATAATAAATAAATTATAACAGTAATAATTAAACTCTGTTTTTGTCACACAGTCCAAACAGTTTTAAGCTAAAAGTGTTTCCCCTCAAATCAGGACTGAAGCAGTCTGTTTAACCTTTGATACTTCGGCTAGTACTACTAGCAAAAATGCAGATACGTTGTTAGCTTTAAAAATGAAAGTACCTTGTCAGCTTTATTCTCCAGAGGCAGACGAACTGTCAGCAAGCTCTCATCTGCAGGCTTTTAGTCATTAATAACTCACTCTACAATTAAGACTAAGAAAAAGGACTATATTCCAGAAGTGTTCTAGGGTTGTTTAGGAAATGAAGATACCTATTCTACCATAATAGCACTTTTACAAATGTTTTATTATTTCCCATGAAATAAATTCACCAGGCCTTCACAAGATGAATTGGTCCTCTTGCTGCAATTAATGAGCAAGTCCATTACCAATAGACTAAATATTCCTTGCTAATAATAAAAGTTTCAGCTGGCATGTAAACACTTCTTAAATATCTGAGCAGTTGCATTTTGGGTCAAGTCTTGCACTTCAAATAGTAAGAGCACAGGATTCAAATAGTAAGAGCATAGGAACAGCAGGACAGTTCTACATAAAATGCAGACGGTAATTTCACAGACAAGGAGAAGACATGCAAAACCAAAACCTTCTGCAAATCTGCAGCTTGGATGCTTAGAACTCAACTGGAAAGAGAGAAACAAAACCATTGCCATTAACAATTAGTTTTGCAGAACACACTGGTTTATTTGAATTTGGAAAGTGAAGAGTTTAAACATTTTGCCTCATACGACTCATTAAGAACAAGCAATACTATTCAAAATAATCTATACAACAGATGGCTAATGCCTTGCAACAAGGAGTTAGATAGCAGGGGGATTTTTGCCCACAATGAGAGCAGCCAAACATTGAGAGAGGTTGCCTAGCAAGGCTGTGGAATCTCCATCCTTGGAAATATCCAAAACGTGGTCAGATAAGGCCTTTACCAACCAAATCCAACTTTTAAAGTTTGTTCCAACTTTGAAGCTGGCCTGGCTCTGAACAGGCGGGGTCGGATCTGATGGAGTCCAGAGGTTCTTTCCAACCTAAACTATTCTGCTCTGCCATTCTCTGCTGTTCCTTCCATCTTTCTCTGCAAATATAATTTAATTTTTACCACCCCTTTGAAGCTTTCCCAATATTGAAATAAATGTATTCTGATAATAATAGCAGTACCTTGTTCTGATCAGAACAAGAGAAATGGTAATATTAGATCTCTAGATTATGATTTTTTGTTGTTGTTTTCATGTCCTTTACCCATTTGCTTAACAGTAATATCTGTTTACACAGCAATGATACCAATAACATCTCCAGTGAGAGTGATCTAATGAAGTTGTTGCAGTGAAAGTTCGCCTTCCCTTCCAAGCACAGGCTAGGAACATCCTGGCACGGCTGTTCTCCCGACACATCAGCTAACCAAGCCTCCCAGTAGTTAATCACCTGTATTTACTCCAAACAGCAACCGCTGAATGCGTTTCTATTGTCCGGAAATCTACCAGGTATATTAATGAGCCTCAACAAAAGGACACGATACGCTGCTCTACTTTTCATGCCCCTTTTTTTCTTTTTTTACTAGAGAAAGACTTCATATCCCCAACAAAACTGGGAAATGCTTATGATGCTTCCACCATGTGAATTCTGAATGCCATGTGACTTGTATTAGTACAACACTACACATTTGAAATGCCAAGCTAACTTTTCTAGTAACATTACAAACTTTATGTGTAATAAACTATGGCATTTTTCCCAGCAATCATCTTTTAATAGTTTTGTATCATTCTGATTTTGTATAATTACTACCCAACACAACCACCAAAACAAGTACAAAAACATGAAAAATCCACACAAAATTACATTCATTAGCATCTACCACTACCATCAGTATTAAATTACACTACAGACTGCTAAAAGTAATTCTGAATTTCAGAGTTACAGAACATCATTTTCCAAGGCTTGCTGTTGGTCTCTAATAGTTAAGACTCAGACTTTTCCTAACAGAATCACAGTCCAAACACCAGTTCTTTGAAATTAGATACTGCAACACAAATTCTGTAATTTCACAGCATGCGTACACATCTACAAATGTAAGAATTGATAGCCACTCGCTGTCTGAAGACCAATGTACTATAGCAGTTTAGAAAGAATCAAGGCCTTCAAGATGCAAACAACGTCAGTACATCTGGCCAACATTAGCCACACATGAAAGCACACTCTTTGAACATCCAATGTAACTTCAAAGTCGGCCCTGGGTTCAGGGGTGGAGGGGTGGGACCAGACAACCTTACAAACTGGATGCCATTTATGATCCTGCTGGCTAGGTGGGAGTGCAGACAGACAGACAGCTATATCCTTCGACATCACCCCACTGCTTGCCATCAGAATGCAGCCTAAGACACTTCTCAGGTCCTGATTAAGCAAGTCTGCAACTTTAACACTGCCTGTCATTTGTTTGCACTAATCTCACTTACAGTATGATGAAATGTAACTGATTTAAACACAGGAAAACCACACACCTACAATCCAGTCTCAAATCCTATAGTATAATTGACACTTTTCCTGCATGGATCCTTCTGCAGAACTCATAATTAACATGACTTCCCCTCTTTTTTTTTATTTGCAGTTCATTTTCTATTACAGTCAAAGCCAAGTTTTAATAATTAACTTTAGGACATGACTGATGCCGATGACCTTTCATTTGAAGTCAAGCAAGTTTATAGATTGACTCTAGAACAATTCAAATGCCCAGACAGATGAATCTGTGAATCAAATACTGATTGAGTCTACATCACATTAACAACAAATTCATAAATTGCAAGAAAAATTCATGCATTATTGGACAGACTGTCCTATAAATTATTACAAGCCATTTCTACAGTGTTTATTTTCCATGGAGACTGATTCCTTTACACTTACCTGCAAGACTAGATAAGCATGAACACCTTTACGTTGAACCCCCCCAAATGGTGGTGACAGTTACGGGTGAGCACCCACACTTCTATGGGAGTTATTGGGGTGGGTGCAGCCAACTGAAGAACTCCTGCAGTGAAGAGCTGCTGTTCAGCCAGCAAGTGTTACTCCAAACAGGAGAAAGTGCTTGTGTCTAACTAGGCAAACAGCCAGGCATAGTTAGCTTTATTTCAAAACGTATTTCTGAATAGACAGCTTTAAAATAGTTTCAGCATTGCCTTCTGAGTATTTTTTACATATTAGCTTTTAGAATTGGTTGGAAAGAGTATCAATGAATAGTCCAAGAAAACCAGTGCCATCAAAGTTCTGCAAACAATATTATTGGAAGAAAAATGCAGAGTAATACAGACATGATTTGGAAGAATTAGGAACAATACCAACTATTGTATTACATAAGCACTAGCACCCACTACAAGGTGGATGCACACGTTGTAGTTTAACCCGGCATCTGGCAACTTAGCACTAGACAGCCACTTGCTCACCCCCCAGTGGGATGGGGAGGAGAAACAGACAAAAGGACAAACCTGTGGGTTGAGACAAAGACAATTTAATACGGAAACTTATGGCTCTGACTCCTGTAGGATTAAACGGTTGGGACAAATGGTGTCACCAGTCCTATTAGATGCAGAAACTCCAAAGACAGATGCTCACATAGAAAGCAAGTAACTTTTTTTAATCAAAGATTTTGGGAAGCATGGAGGTGGTTTTTTGTTTGTTTGTTTTTCCACTGGGGGTCATTAATGTGACAGGAAAGCAGCTTAACTTTTTTCACTAATCAATTCTGTACTACACATAAAGCAGCATTTGCTGCACAGCCTTTCACACAAAAGAAAACTATGCAGACCTAATGTAACTGTATTACGGTAGCAGAGTTGCAGAATAGTTAGACGTGAAGTGCTCTATAAACTAATCCTGCCACAAGAAAACAACAATAATGACACGTCACATTATTTTTCTCTCCTGGATCTGACACACAAATTAAATTAGTAAATTCATTCTCCATTAAAAAAGAAAGCAGTGATATCACCACGCAATATGATTAAAACACCCTGGGTAAAAGCAGCATACCCTTAAATTCCAACATCAATCACAATTTCAAGAGCTTAGCAAGGAAGCCATCCAACAAACATTGCCATATAAGCACACTATTTTTGAAAAAGTATTTAAGGGAAGCTTTACACAAAAATACTATGTATCTCAATTTTTAAGCCATAACAAAATTAGTTAAAATAACAGAGCTCATCATATACATAGCATCTAAACTTACCAACAGAGGCTGAAAACCCTCACAAGTCCTATTTGAACATATTTTACTTTGATGCAAAGACTTACACAGTAACAGACATGACAATCCACATTGTTCTAAATATGAAAGCACATATAAGTTTTCCGGCATCCAGCTTTCATCTAAGTAGCAAGCCATTAAGTGTAGAAAGCTGAAACAATTTAATACAACAGCTACAAAAAGTGAATGAAACAGCTTTCAAAAACTTTATTCCTCTGCCATGTAAGACACGTAACCTCAAAACATTTTCTCTTCATTGGCTCTTTCAAGTTGAAGACAGATTTCAACTTCTTAAGACAAATGCGCTTCTGAGTTATCATTTATTGAATGCATAATACAAAAAAGTGATTACCAGAGTACAGTACCGCCGACTGAGGCCTTGCTGGGCTGCTCTGTGTGACCTTGGACAATGTGGAAACACATTGCCCTTTTCCTCTGTCCATAAAATGGAAACACTTTATCTGCAACCTATACCACTGGAATGAAGTTTTAATCAAACCCTGTTTTCTTAGAAAATCATAAGCGTCCAGAATTAAAGGATTATAGCTGGTATCCATCGAGTTCCCTCAGGGCTCCAGTCCACAATACTGCATCCAATTTTGGACCTCCTCATCAAGGAAAGGCATCAACAAACTGAAGCGAGTTCAGCAGAGGAGCACCAAGATGCTCAGCAGCGCCTGCTCCGTGAGGAGAGGCTGAAGGGAGCTGGCCTTGTTCAGCATGGAGAAACAACACCTTCAGGGTGACCTACCAGCAGCCTTCTGCAAGGGGATAATCAAGAAGGCTCCTCACAGCAGTGCATGATGGCAGGACATGAGAGAGCAGGCACAAATTGAAACATGTAAGCTTCAGACTGCACGTTGGAGAAGCTTTTTTACCTTGAGAATACAAAGATTTGTGAGCACAGCAAAGCACTGGAACAGGCTGCCCAGAGAGGTTGTGCAGCCTCCATCCTTGGAGGTTTTCAACACCAAAGTGGAGGAAGCCTTGAGCTACTCAGTCTGACCTCATGACTGACCCTGCTTTGAGCAGGAGCTTGCACTAGAGACCTCTTGAGGTCTCACCCAAACAGAATTGTCCTACAATCACAAGGTTGGGTATAGTCCCTATTTCTACCACAAAGCCAAAAAAATTCAACCAAACCCCAAAACAACCTAAAAAGTTGTGTAAAACAGACCTTGCTAACAGAATAATGAGAATAATGCAAAAATTCCACATCATTTAGGAAGTAAAAACTCAAAACGGCATTAAAACCTGTTTCCTTCCTTCAACCTTTAATAACACCGTTAATTAACTTCTTCACCAAATAATTAAATCCAAAGGTTTTTTACATTCTACTAATAAATATTCCATGAAAGAATAGAATTTGTGCAGCCTGCATTCCTGTGGTTTATGTGCTTTTCATCTAACAGGACACAAAGCCTTTCCTGTAGTTCAGGTCATTCAAACCATGCATGGGTCTGTCTCAGTCCCTCTCTAGCCCTACCCGTGTTCTCCACTGCTTCACAATGCTGTTGAGGTACTGACTATAATCCCATAAACCTCATCCCCTTCAGACACCAGGCTAAAGAATAAACAAGGATATTAGCATCACATTTGCTGAAGTACCATTTAATACAAAGAAACCACAATTCCCACCGTGCACACCTATTCTTGTGGGTTGGCTGTTCATGTTTACTGGCATATATATTAATAAAAGTTCCTTCATTAGTAACAAACTGTTCCAGTCTATCTTGTGGTTAATTCTAAAACACTTCAAACTCTATTCATATACAGCTTAAGCCAAAATAAAAAATTACAGCAACAAGGTTATTTCCTTTGGTTTGTGTGATTCTTGACTATCTTCAAGGAGCTCCTCCTTTCTCAATCTCGTTCAGCTCACTATGTTGGATAAAATATGATGCATCTCCTTCAAATTAAAATACATTTGTAAAGTATTTTTTCCTGTCAAATCTTCAGTATAAAATGGACCACAGTACTCCTGAAAGGCACATAACATCAAGCTTTTGCTTGAGAGAAGACTAGTAATTCAAGATCATCTTGCCTACAGCAACAAGTATACATCAATGGAGTCTATCAGACCAACCCTTCAGAGCCTGGAGTTACACACCCAGTGGTTACTTTCCTTCCCAGAGACGCCCAGAGCCTACAGCACTGAAGTACTGACACACAGAAAGCCTTGACGTTAGCATCAGCTCACAGAATGCTATTTTAAGTCCCACACAAATCCAGAGCCAAATTTACACTCCACAATTAAAACCAAAAGAAGGCCCATTAACCAGGGGCAGCAGGAGCCCTTCCTAGTCGAACTTCACCATCCCCTCTTTCCAAGTCTCACCTCTCAGCCACGCGCAGCAGGCACAAAGCCTGGCACTGCAGCACGCCCGCGTGGGAAGCACAGAAGCAGCACGCCGTGCCTGCATGCACCGCACGTGCGGAGGGCCCGTCCCTACCAGTTAGAGAAAAAACCCAACACATTACAGCTGCCATTACCATAAGACTTCAGAGATTACAGACAGGGGTTATTTGCACTGTCAAAGACTAGTATCTCTTAATTTTTTTTTTTAAATCACATTCATCAATACAGTATTATGAGCTGCCGTGTATTAATCACACTCACTCATATCTCATTTAAAATGGTTCTGAAGACAAAGCTATAAAGCAGATGAAACTTTACTAAAATCTTATTTACCAAACGTTTCCATCATACAAGTTACTCCACTGTGTAGCGAGAGACTCACTATGATTCATAGCCTAAAACTAAACCCAGATTAATATTTCAGGGACTGGAACTGTAAAACAGATACAGAAGATTCTCTTTTTAGATTATGCACAGAGTTTATAAAATACGCAGAAATGTCTTTTTCATTCTAAAAAAAGCTCTTCAGCATTTAAAAAAACCAAAAAATTATAGATATTTGATAGCTGTATCTGTTGCTGACAACTTTGGTCAAACTTTCTCAAAGAAATAACCTAGAACCAACTTGTCCCTACAGAGATGTAGAAATACGCAGTGGCCCCAAATCGGACAAGCAGAGGAATTTCTATGACATTTCCAAACAATCACAGAAACATCGCTGTAGAATTAAAGTATTCTCTCTGGCATCTGCAGAACAGAAAATATCCTAAAATATAGGTAACACTACTATATAAGCTTTACAGAACCAAAGAAAAAATACAACACTAACATATTAATATCAACATTGCACTAAACATTTTTGATCTCTAAAACTTCTCTGCTTTTAATACTCATCATTTTACTCACTGTAGAAACCCAAGCAAACTGTTTTGAAAATGAAGTAGTTTGGAGTGTGTAATGCCAGAATTTTCTTTACTAAACATAAACAAATGAGCTAATTCTGCAGAAAGAAGGCAATTATTTTCAGTCCTCTAGTGTCTCCTCCCCAACCCCCAACCCCACCACTATGTAATCAAAGCATGTCAAGTCACAATATAACCTATAGTAATGGGTTAATAACAATTTATATTATTGGCATAAATTACACTGAGTTTAGTGTATTGAACATCTAAGTATGTGAGCCAAACATAAATCAAACTTAAGAAAACTCTCCTGTAATTACATTCTGTGTTTAATTTCTTGAACCAACACTGCACTATCAGAAGATAAAAATTAGAGAATAAAATATTAAAATAAGATACAGTCAGACAGGTGTGAGAAGAGTGGCACTGAAAACAACCCCGCCATGGAAAAACATTCGCATTTTCTTAACATCACTAAGTAAACACATTAACAGTGCCCAAGCAGCCAGCTCAGAAACAGCCCACAGTAGACAGAGGTGACAACAATACGAAAATCTAGGGGCTAAGGAAAATAGCACAAGCAATGTAGCAAGAAACACATTTTCACTCTTTCCATCTCAAAAATAGAGAACATTTTTAAAACTGCTTTGCTGGTTTTCTATGAAGCGGTTCGGAGGTTTCATTTGTATCAACAAACATCAATATGCATTATCGGATAGCACACAGTCATTTGGGGACAGCGTGCCTCTACAAAAGCAGCTCCAAATCAGACTCTGTGTGAAATCACATTATCCCACGGGGAAAGATGAAAACTTCTTCCTTGCAACTACCACCTTTTATAATAAGGCTGGAAGTCAACAGCCACACACAACAGCCAAACCAGATGAAATCAAGCTCCTTAACTCTGGTTCAGAGAGCAAGGCTGCAGCAAAATCCAGCCGCAAGGCAGCTCCTAGTACACATTATATATAGTGGAGCTATCAGCCACATTCCTCCTGCACCACTCGAGTAGCATGTTACAGCCGCTTTGTCTGGTTCTTGTCCGGTAGCTCCCCTGTACTGAAGCCCCCACCAGAGCACTTAATTCCCATTGACATGAAGCCAGTGCAGATAACACCTCCAAGAGGACAACAGCACTGCTATGCTGCTGCTTTATCGACACGGCCTTCACAGCCCACGCAGCTCCACAACACAGCTCACCCAGCTGAATACCAGAGAAACGTGTCCTTAAGACCTCGGCTAGAGGATCTACAGTATTAACAACTATGAGAAAGAATGAAAAGGCCTCTCTCACCTTTGTAATGCAATGACTAGCTCTTTGCCACCTCCCCGAACTGGCCAGCAACCTGGGAGGACTGTCATGTGGTGGTTCACGTTCTGACCTCAACCCACCACCACACTGCTTGCCGCTGTCAAATAACATGGCCAGAGCAGAGCGCAAGCCCCGCTCCGGGAGCGCTCCCGTTTGCACGTCTTGCCGCTCGGCTGGCTTTCCTCCGCTCAGCCGACACACAGGCACAGGCAAGGGCAACGCTGGAGCGAGAGAATCTGGCAGCAGGCGAGCTCGCACGTTGCTGACAAGGCCTGGGGTGAGGATGGGGAGCGCTGCCAGGATTAGAGATTGAAAGAAATTCCAAAAACTTTTCCAGATCCTGCATTAGCTGCTTTCAATGCTGGGCAAGTCTCTATCAAGCATGTGACTGAAACTTGGCAGCTACGAAGGTGAAGTAACTTCACATGAAATAATATTTGTTCTTTAGGTAATTATTTAACAATACATACAATGACTGAATGCCTTCAGAAAACATCCATCTTTCACTTACAGAAAGCTTTGTAATCACTTGAAAATATAGGTATTAAATAGTCCGTCACTTTTCAGGAAATTAAAAGGGTTTTTTTCCCTTCAGATGAAGAAAGATCAAAAATAAAAGTGCTCCAAAGCACGTGGGTGAGCAGAGCCAGACTAAGAGCTAGACACTCCAGATAAGTTCAAACTAACACTACAGTAAAAAAGGTTTTATCCAGCGCCAACTTTTAAAGTGCAAGAAGCCCCAACTGCAACATGATGAACATTGTATGCACATAGACTGGATCAAGAGGATTACAAGCAGCACAGTACCTTTTCATGCTTTCAGTGTTTCAGTTATATTTTCATCTACTAATTACAGAAAATGCACAATGTTTTAAAAATGCTTAGATAAATGTACAATCTAGCAATTTAATTTCTTGCAAAAGAAGATTTAGTCATTTGGGGAGGATTTTTGTGTGTCTGTTTTGGTTCTGTTTTACATAGTAAGTATCCTGTACAATTAAACCAGCACCAGACATCAACATTGCAAGAATTTTCTCAAGAACTCTTAGGATCTTCCCCTCCTCTTCAAGACTACATTTGACATTACAGCAATCAAAAACAAAGCAATGATCTATTTCTACCTTCTCGGACAGTGTGCCACACTACATTAAACATTTTTAGCTTTAACTTCATTAAATGTACTCAAGTTTATTTGCTTTTCACTTTGTACAACTAAAATACGTTAACTACTCTTTTTCAAGCATCCTATCTGCTTTCCTAAGTAGTAATAAAGAGTAGAATAATTTGTCTGCACAGATACTCACTTGGCTTCTCATTCCACCACGTGAATTCTGTGCGCCTGTGAAAAACCTGTGGCTTACAGCAATAACCTCCACAAAAGGGGAAGAAAGCTCCAGACGTGTTGTTTGGAAGCTGCTTAGCTGTGACTGCCCCATTCACCTTCTCTGGGACTTTACCTGATTACAGAAAGTCAAAACCCCCACACAGGAAACAGCTCCTCTTTGAGAACAGTAAGTAACTGGACAAACCCTGCATTATTTCCTCCTGAGGACTCTATTTCAGATTCATTTCTATTTTAATTCCTCCCAATCAGCTACTGGAACTAATCAATGAATCATTACTCCAAACATCTGCTGCCCATACTTATTTATTTCTAATAAAATGACCAACAAATGATACTTAATCCTAAGATGTAACTTAACAAACACTGCAATTACATTATTTACAAAAAAAAAAAAATCTGTAAGTAGCACAGAAAAGAGTAAGACTTCAGAGTGACTAATTTTTGCCGAATAAGTCATCACTGGCTCACAGAGTGATTCTGCTTCAAGGTTAAATTCATCAGTTTTGCAATATAAAGTTGAAGCAATTTGAATTCATTGAGTGATGACATTTCAGTTGTTTTAGATACTGGATCAGAACTTGGGAATGTGTCTTTACAGAGAAATGGGTCTCTCCCACTAGAAAAGAGAAAGAAGTGGCTAAATCTGTAAAGCCTGAAGTGCCGTACATTTTTCTGCGCCATTAACAGATAAAATAAGTTAATGGTTTTGGCAGCACTACATTGGGATTTGGGATTCAGATCTTACCTGTGAAGCAGATTTCTTGTGTGAACTTGATGTTGACGAGTAATCCTATTTTTGTAAAATTGCCATTTTATTAACATTTAAGACTTTGAAAAGAGAGAAAAGGTGCCTACCAGTTTAACCTTCACCTGATTTTCAGCTTTCAGGGTGCTGTTGCAGTACATACAAGCAAAAACATTCATTGATTTTGAATGGTAGCAAGGACTACCTCGACCTTCCCAAAGAACTCCAGCAAACCTGGGAGGCGAGAACAGGCTGGAATTTCTGAATCTAGCTAAACAAGACATGTTGCTGTCTTCCAAGTTTAATTGTTTACAGATTTACAGAAAATCTCTTCTAATGTTCCAAAGTTTATTCTTTATAATATTTATATCCAATAGAAAAACCTTCTTTCTTCTGAAGTCAACGTTTTGGCTACATCAATTATTCTTTTCACTTCAAGTACGAAGTGTATGGATGTGGGAAGAAGGAGGTTGCCTTTTTTACTATGTACTTTTTCACAGCTGTGAGGTAACGCACTGTAAAGCAGGACACCATTCTGTACAAACATAATAAAGCCCAATGCATTACAATAACCAGAAAGCAAGTTTAGCAAACCTATTTGGCAAGATTAAATTGCCAGTGCAGTTCTTCAAAAGAGAATCAATTAACGCCATCTGAAAACTTGCATCTCTGTCCTGGCTGCGGTTGGGACAGAGTTAATTTTCTTCCCAGTAGCCGCTGTGTTTTGGATTTTGTAGAAGAATGTTGATAATACACTGATGTTTTCCGCTGTTTGTAAGAAAACAAAGCCTTTTCTCAGCTTCCCATATCCAGCTAATGAGCAGGTGTAGAAGAGCTGGGAGGGAGCACAGCCCAGCAGCTAACCCAGGTTGGCCAACGGAAATGTTCCACACCACAGATGTCATGCTCAGCGTATGAATGGGGGTGGGCCGGGGGGCAGGTGCTTCTTCATGAGTTCAGTGAAATCCACAAGTTCCGGCTGTGCAATCGGTTGTCAGGCAGTGAGAAAAACTGTATTGTGTATAATGTGTTTTGCATATTCTTTATTATTGATAATATTCCTTCCTTTGTTGTCCTATTAACTGTCTTTATCCCAGCCCACAAGTTTTACTTTTTGTCCATTCTCCTCCTCATCCCAGAGGGGAAAGAGGGAGCAGAGAGGAGCGAGCAGCGTCTGTCTGGTGCTTAGCTGCTGGCTGCCGGGTTAAACCACAATAATCTCCAAGTGTAAGTCTCCAAAACCAAATTCACTCTGCGATTAACTTTCATATACTACTGAATTACTTACTTCCTAGCTGCTACCAGTGTAACTCACCCAGGTACGACTTATAAACAACTGCACTGAAACATGAAGCTCAGCCTAAGACACCCCAAAATATGTTTGCTTTTGTGGTATCTCAGACTGTGATCTTATTACTGTTCTTTGAAAACAGTCTAAGAATCTAAATGTAAATTAGTGATGCTAATACAACAGATTAAATTCCAGAAGCGATGAGTGGCAATATTCATTCACCTCAAAGTACAACACTAGAAAGACATAACCACATTGTAATGCAAACTACTGTCAAATCAGAATGAAAGGACAGAAAATGCCCAGTTTCTGACTAACAAGATGTTCTCTTGGAAAAATAAAATTAATAAATTATTCTTACCTTGCATGACACAGACTTGACTTTCTACCTAGGATTCTGGGACTTGCCTGTTACACGCCATGACCTTAGGTTTTAATACCTCTGAATTTAACTATTCCAAGACAGCTCACAAATTCTGCAAATACCATGTGCATATTCTACATTCCTTCAGCATGAACAAGTTGCAGAGTAAGACACTGTATTAAGACATTAAGAAAAAGCAGCTCAAACTTTTTGGCACCTTGGAATGTCTGGTCCTACATACCTTACATACCTATATATCTGTTTTCACTCTCAAATATTTCTATTGACATAAATTTTATCTGCATAAGAACTAGAAAACAGACACAAAAACTATGTTGTTTACATTAGAAAAGGACAAACGAGAGTTACCATGGGAAGAGAAACACCCACTAGAGTTCTACCTGGAAATAGTTACTTAGGTTTTAGGGAAAGAAAACAGAAGGTCTAAATCTTTCTGGTTTAAATAACGATCTAAAGAAAATAAACAATGTAAATGATTGAAGTTCCAACACTAATGTTTATCATTAGTCAGCACACCCTACAGGGAATGACAACAAAAATAAGCAAGGAAGAAAAAAAAAAAAACCACCACAAAACAAAACAAAAACCAAAAACCTCCACCACACATTCCTATTTCCATGAAAAAACTGAACAGAACTTAATCTTTAACAGCCATTTTACTGGAACTGGACGTCCACGACTGAAATATTTCACTATTAGTTGTTATCAGTAATAGTGTTGGAGTATGACAGAATCACAGAATACAGAATACACAGAATACAGAGTACTTCCCTTCAACTGAAGGAACCCAAAATCCTCATCAGCAGAGCACAGCCTAACTACCCGGCTGCACCAGCAGAGCCACTGAGATCACCTCCCCGCCTTTTATATTGAAGAGTCTGTGCCGGTTTTGGCTGGGGTTGCATTAATTTCCTTCATTGTAGCTGGTATGAAGTTATGGTCTGAATTTGTGCTGAAAATAGCGTTGATAACACAGGGATGTTTTCGTTACTGCTGAGCAGTGCTTACACAGACAGAGGCCGTTCTGCTCCTCACCCCATCCCACCCCAACAGCGAGGAGGTTGGGGGTCCAGAAGAAGCTGGGAGGGGACACGGCCCAGACAGCTGACCCCAACCGACCAAAGGGATCCTCCATGCTGCGTGGCGTAATGCTCAGCATATGGTGGGGGGGGAAGAAAAGGGGGGGACGTTCAGAGTGATAGTGTTTGTCTTCCCAAGTAACCGTTATGCATGATGGTGCCCTGCTCTCCTGGAGATGGTTGCACGCCTGCCTGCCAATGGGAAGCAGTGAATGAATTCCTTGTTTTGCTTTGCTTGCATGTGCGGCTTTTGCTTTACCTATTAAACTGCCTTTATCTCAACCCACAAGTTTTCTCATTTTTACCCTTCCGACTCCCTCTCCCATCCCACCGGGGAGAAGTGAGCGAGCGGCTGGGTGGTACTTAGTTACTGGCTGGGGTTAAACCACGACAGAGCTGTTCGAGGAAACAAATAAACAAACCCGTTGACAACAGGATCAAGAATCACGTTGTGTCTTAACGGTCTTCCCCAGAAGTTTATCTGAAGGAAGAAAAAAGACAGGTGTACCATTTTTATTAAGTGGCCTTGCCCTACTGGCAAAATCACAAATATAAGTACCATGGCCCCATTTTAAAGATATTTCCTACTACAGTTAAGAGCAGATTCTTAAGGAGAGGGGGGAAAAAAAAAAAAAAAAAAAAAAAAAAAA
>Ga0065711_1000105_pt1 | contig 99644 bp, 36 predicted proteins | sample Hoacrofraction12_FD_59098 | JGI IMG/M metagenome (GOLD analysis project Ga0065711, IMG submission 59098) | Hoatzin crop microbial communities from Cojedes, Venezuela - Epithelial fraction 12 v2 (version 2) | ecosystem: Host-associated > Birds > Digestive system > Esophagus > Crop | place...
GAAGGGTGGGTGTCAGGAGGATGGGGCCAAACTCTTTTCAGTGGTGCCCAGTGACAGGACAAGGGGCAATGGGCACAAACTGAAGCAGAGGAAGTTCCGTCTGAACATGAGCAAGAACTTCTTCACTCTGAGGGTGACGGAGCCCTGGCACAGGCTGCCCAGGGAGGCTGTGGAGTCTCCTTCTCTGGAGATATTCAAGACCCGCCTGGACAAGGTCTTGTGCAGCCTGCTGTAGGTGACCCTGCTTTGGCAGGGGACTTGGACTAGATGACCCACAGAGGTCCCTTCCATACTCAAATATTCTGTGATTCTGTGATTTTTGCCATTTGTGGTTTTCCTAGGAAAGCTAGGAACACCTTCTCCGTGTGGACAGTTCCTGGTACCTGCTTGATTGGCTGTTTTCTTGCATAGGATGCATCAAGTGTTCCCCTCTGTTCTCTCACCAGTAGAAAATACAATCAAATCACTTCGGGTGTATAAAAAGGTTGTAATTTGCCCATTTTGTTGCAGAATATGACATAAAGGGGAATAAGCCCACTAAATTTCTGAGCAGAATGCGTTATACATGATCAGACAGGAATGCCTTCTCACGCTGTCCTGTGACTTTTTTTGCCAGGGGAATATTTGTACCATTACAAAAAAGGCAGCCTTCAAACAGGTATTGTACCACTGGAATAGTTCTGGTAATGTGCTAATTCATGTTTTTCCAGGAGGTGCTTTAATCTGACAAGCGTAAGCTCATGGTTTTATTGGCAAGATGCAAAACTTCAACTGGCCTTGGTATATCCTTCGCATATGAAAGATATTATCCCAAACACAGTCTTTAAAAAAAAATAAAAAACAATATGCTGTTTGTTGCTCAGTCTGAGCTCTGCCTTTTCAATATATTCATTCCTGAATGATGTTTAAAATGCAAAAGAAAAAAGCCTTCTGTAAAAATATATATGCAAAAGAAAAGATGCAAAGCTACTAGAAAGTCTGTATACTCAAGTTTCCCCTTTCATTTAAGATCAGGAAACAGACGCATCTGAGCGACACGTTGACTTTTTAACTGCATTAAAATCCAATAGTTTATACAAAGCACACTACTAAGTACAACCATGCTGAAACATTACAGACTAAACATATTGTGTTTAATGTTTCTACTGAAGATATATAAAACAAATTACAGGTGAGACTCTGGGTTTGTAACTACAAGCAAGACTACGGAAACCCAGGACATCAAGCACGTGCTTGCTAGAAGGATTCTGGGCGGGGACAGAAGAGATCAAGATTCACAACAAATCTTCACAGAATCATGTCATATTTTAACAGCTGATTTTCTTGAGTATTCTCGGAAATATCACTTGTGTGTCAGCCCTGTATTTACATCTCCAGAGAGAGTGGCTTCAATGCTTGCAGGTGCTATTTCGGTGTTGTCTGGAAGGTACCAATACATCTGAGGATGAGAAAGGGCTTGCTGAGTAGGCTTGAAGGGTAAGTGTAAGCCTGGAAGGGCACTTGCTTCTTGTCCTGCACTGGACTGCAAGTGGTTTGTGCATTTTTCTGACTCCTAGTAAGCCTTTGTGATTGCACAATTCTTCCACGTTATTTTTCTTAGGTGGTGAGGTGATAGTTGTTGACTGCCTTTTTGTTAGATGAAGAGCACTAGAAAGCCCTTGATCCATCCCTGCTCAAGAACTGGGCCAGTGCTCCCAGTCTGTGTCCCAAAGGAACATTGATTACGGATGTGCATGACCTTTAGGATCTTTCCAGGATCTTCAAAAATTGACAAAGCAAGCAAGAAATTTCTATCACTTGTGTGACATGTGAGAGGTTGTCAGTATCTCTTTTCTGTTCTGACATGGCCACATGCTTGATTTATGGTATCTTTTCTGAGTCTTCTGGCAGGGAGCTCGAGAACTGCTGCAGCCACTCTCAGCCTGACTAAAAGCAGCAGTAGCAAAACATTCAGAAGACAGTCTCACCATGCTGCTGCTTTGCAAAATCAGTATCGGGTACAGGAGCAATTCTCTGGCCTGCAGTAAAAGCAGTCCAAACTCCCCGATGTCAGACGCCAAGTAAGAATGATTCTAACAAACACTTTGCCAGTAAGAGGTTCATGCATGCTTTCTATCCCTGGTAAACCTCATTATCACTTTTTATGGCATGCAGCATGGTGTATAGGATCACCTTTAGACTAGTGCATGTTTTGTGGCTGACTGTGGGTAGATAAAGAAAGGAAGGCATGGAAAAAGGCAAGGTGAAGGCAACAGGTCAGATATAAAAGTCAGTAGAGCTTCAGTTTTGTCTTTCAATCAAACAGGGCTAAAATGTCTTGTGGTGTTGACACAAGGCAGGTACAGAGCACAGGGTCAGTAATGATGTTAACAAACGCATGTGCAAACATTACGTCCGAGGAATGGAGAATACTGAGAGAGAAAGTTTCCCGTGAGGCTTGCAAATGTACAAAAAGCCAGACAAGAGAGAGTCGGCTGCTCTCAGCGAAAGAGGCTGCAAAGCAAGCCGTTGCACAAATCTACGGGAATAGCTGCGGGCATAGAGGAAGATCAGTGCAAAAACTGAGGAGATAAAATCTGTGAGGTAGGCAGCGGTAAGATACAAGAGAAATCTTAGATGGGATAAGCATTTGAAAACTCAGTTTTAGAATGAGTTGAATAAACCATAGCTGGCATTCTTACATGCCAGCATTTCAGATCCGGGCAGCCATGCTGCACCATGCGGGAGTCAGCAGCTGGCAAAGAAAACAAGCACCAAGTCAGATGTAAGAACAAGCGTCTGTTGTGACGCTCCTCAGAAGCAAAAATCTAGCACAGAAAGTATGTGGGAAGAGATTTGTGACCTACACATGTCTCCGCATGTTTTATGGACACTTCCCCAAAATGAAATATGAAAGCAGCTGCTGAAAGGCTGACGTTTGATGTTACTGTAGCCTGTCAGCCACAGGCCAGCCTGGGGCTAGTCTGCATGCCCAGTCAGATTTCACTCACACTTTACTTTAAAGTTCCACTTATAAATGGATTTAAAAGGATTAATTGATGGTTAGTATGAGTTATAAACATACTGAATAAACAGCAGTATGTACCTAATTACAAGTATACCCATGGAACGTGTTAGTGATGGTTATAAACAATCTCGTATGGTACTCAATGAATGGAAAATTGTTTTATCAAGTTTCTATAGTTTACTTTAATACAGAGTGTGACTACAGTTTCATATCCCAGTGACAAGCCTGCTATAAGGTGCTTGTATGTCCTCCTTTGGCTTTTCTGCTTCTTTGGAGGTGGCTGCTGCTACTTTTGACTTTTGTAACTGTGGCAAAATCAAACTCCCTGTTTCTCATGGGTGACACTGGGTGCAGGACTGAGGATCAATTTTAACACCAGAGCCTATCCTCAGCCTTGTTTCGAGGTAAACGGACAGCATCATCTCTGCATGGTGCACAATAGTTCTTCCATGAACCAGCTCAAGCAAATCCTAGACTCTAATTTGTGATCTGGCTGGAAATAAGGAAGTCTGCTTGCATTTAGATGTAAAGTGCTGTTTTCAAGTGGCTGTGAAATGAACTGCAACAAGGATAAGGACCTGCTTTGAGCTGTTAGCTCACCCTGAAACGGATTGTAACAGTCCAGGCAGTGCTGGATAGACACATAATTTCTGTACAAGTTCAGAGAGAAGCATTTTAGCCCAGGAACTAAAGAAATGTTATATTTTTATATGACAGCTGCTAATTTCAGACAATATCAAATGAATCTTACTTGGATGGATGTCATTAAGCAGGTGGTCATTACTGTCGATACTCCTCTGTGTTTTTGTTTGGTTTCTGATTGGAAATGAAGAAAGATTTCTTTATGTGACCTTTTCCCCATGAGATTCTTGGTGACATAACTTCTCATTGGAGCTGGGAGGCAGTCACTCTGGATTTTTTTGAAAACGAGTGACCATAAGAACTGAATTCTGCTAGAGAAAGAGGAAGGATAATAATTGATTACTTCAGGGGAAGTGGCCTTTGTTAAGTAAGAAGTGTAAAATGAATCCTGGGACAGTTGCTTTACCACGCTTGCTACTTCTTTGGAGGTTTTAATTGGCTGATGCCTACACAGCGTGTGGCAATTTCAATGCATCTGAAATATTTCCTCCTTAGCAAACAGTCCACAACCAGTGGTTTAGTCCTTTATCCACAGGGCTTGCTTAGTGTGAGATAATAGATGACAGATGCGCTGTCAGGACTGCTTTCCTTGTACCTTGCTCAGCTAGGGATGTGAATTCTGGGCTGCTCAGGTTCATCTTCCAATTTGATCGTGGCTGCTTCTGCCAAACTTAAGTCAGGCTTGTGCCACTTTAGCTGAAGGAATTTTTCCATCAAGTCAGCTCCCACGTTGAAGACCAGAGCCAGCCAGGCCAAGCCAAAAAGGATCCAAATCGCAGTTAGGCTCCTGTACACTGGGATATAGTGCTTGTTGGGGTTTGTGCCTGAAAAATCCGGGAAACTTTGCATGTTAACCTTGACAGCTTTGGTCTGCCAGACAACACACATACTCATACACCCTCTCCACCCCCTGCAAAAGTGTACCTTTAATAAGTTTGTGTGAGCTATGAGCGTTCTTCCACACCCCCCCCTTTTTTTTTTTGGTTCCAACTCTCAGGTTAAGCTTAGCACAGTTGGCATCAAATCTCTGAAGCTGAAGCTATATAACAAAAATAGCCATATCTAATGTTAATCAGGGAGGCACAAAATTGAGTGTTCCTTGCCACCGACAAAGAAAAAAAACCATCTTGCAAACCCAGTGTTGAATCCATATTAGCCATATTTTACTCAAGAGACACACAGGGGATCTCAGATGATTTAGCAAGATACAGTTTACTATCTCAGTAACATAGTGATTGCTTTTTGTAGGGTGATATACATCAGTAACCAGGACTCAGAATCACCTGGAGAATATTATATGGGAAATGCAGCCATTTTAAGCAAGTGGTTATGGGAATCTGAATCCCCAGTTTGATGTTTCCACAGCATGGACAATCGGTGCAGCTGATACAGGCATAAGACAGCATCGCACCCATCCATTTCATCTCTGTCATCCAGATCATCATGAAACTCCACAGTGCCCAGATTCAGCATGCAATGGGTTTTTATCTCCTTTCAGGACATAGTTACGACCTGTAGCAGAAGAGAGCTACTACTCATGAAGGAACAGACCCTGGTGTTTTTAACAAATAAACACCTTATACGTATTCTGTTAAGAGCATTTGTTCAAGTAAGTGGGTGGAAAAATAGCCCCTCACATGTCTCTACTGCTATGTCTCAGCCTACATCTCTGAAGATTCTGTAATGTCACTGGGTTTGTTTTCTTTCACAGGCATCCTGGGGCTGTCAGTAATATTTATCCTTCTGTAAGTACTGATCATTTCATATTTGACATGATTTCTTATTGGGAATGGTAGGCACTTGCGGAAACAAATCACTGTTAGGAGACAGTGGTTCAAAGGCTGAGTACTGACAAAGAGATTTCCGTTATATTCCACCTGTCACTCATGGATAACATTCATACCAGCTTGGACATAGTCGCTGTTGAATGGGTGTTCAGTGGCATATGTGAAATGAGTTTGGTGACTCTCAGCTTAGCTGCCAAGAGAAAAATGCCCATGTCCTGTAATACGTTAGCTCATTACTACCACTCTTGCTCAGCTCGGTCTTGTACCAGGTTTATAGTGGAATGAATATCTATTTGCTCTGTTAATAGAGATACATATACACTATATATAGATCTATCTCTCTATATATATACTCATACTAGAGTAGCTAATTTCAACAAAGCTAAATCCAGTTCACCTTCTTTATTACCTACTACATAATCCCCAAATCCAATGGTGCTCAGGGTGATGAAGGTGAAGTAAAAGCCTTCTCCATAGCTCCAGCCTTCTACGTAACTGAAGACCAATGGTGGGAACACTAGAAAAAGCAGGGTCCCAGTGGTCAGGAAGATGGCCACTGCCAGTGTTTGAACCACCTGAAACATAAAAGGAAGACAGCAGCTAAACAGCACGAAGCAGTTGTCTAGTGGAAATTGCTGGCTCTGTTTTGCTCTTGAATCACAAACCCACTCCAGCTGAGAGCAATTTCCAAAAAAAGAAGAATAAACCAATGCTTCCATGCACTGCAGGCTGACCTCGCTCTTTACGCTACACATAGATAATGTACCTAATCATGAATCCAAAAAATCTCAAAATTAGGAAAAAAAGAAGTATTTTTTTAGGCATTTTGCAATCTGTTTTTAAGTATGCTCAAGTCATATTTTCAAACTTATTACGGCAACCATAGCAATGAAATACTCACTTTACTATTTCAAGTGGAGATGCTCTCATAATCAATTGGCTCCTGTCTTTGAGGAAAATCACCAGGTATTGCATAACTCATGATACAAAGATTGGCAAGAACAAACTGGGGTTCTCTTCACCATGACTGCTTCCAAAGATTTATAAAGTGGCTTGCAAGAGCTCAGCCAAAAATATGCTTGGATGAAATCTAAGTGAAGCCAGTTTGCCTGCTTTTATTTTTAACTTAGAAGCATTCAGAGCAGAACTGTTTTCTGTCAGCACAGGGCAGATATGTGTCTCGGTACAAATGTCTGCCTCCTGGGAGAAAAGTTACAGCATATGTGGCTGCAATAGATATGTACACAGAGTGGTCAGTGAATGGGTCGTGACAGGGGATTTTAGGATTGAGGATCGGGAACTCATGGATTTCCAGGGAACACAGTCTGGTGAACTTTTGACTAGTGATGTGTGGGCTGATGCAAAGTCATTGCAATTGTTTAAAAATGCCCTCAAGGACATTCAAACCAGAGTATGATTTTCTACGTATGCGCCTATTGTGACTGGATGAAAAACCAAACCACTGTTTATAGAGTGGAAGGTCTAGGTATCATGTTTTTCTTTCTCTCTCTGTATTATCTCACATAGAAAACCATCTGCTGAGCTTGAGAAACTTGGCGTGAGCTGACTTTGACAAATCACTTCTATATTATGTGCCGTGTCTCTCCAGCTGTAGAATACTACTTACCTCATCTGCAAAGCACTTTGAGAATTACTTATCAACATGGTTATAGTTGATATCTGTTTTCATTTAGTTCATTCCAGAAGTGTGATAGCTTTTAATTAGATAATAAAGTTTGCATAAAATTTTATACTGAAATGCACAATATTACTTTTTACCCTGACTTTTAAGAACTTTCTGGTACAAACCTACAAAATAGGGGACAGTAAGCTGGGAATGAAGAAGAACTGATTGTTATTAATTTCCCAAAGCGTGATTAAATTGTATTTAAAAGGAGATGAACCAACTTTCTGGAAGAGGCCTTTCAGACTGAACAAGAAGATACAGCTCCAAAGCTTTGTCTGATCATAGTAGTTCTGCCAGAAATGAGGTGTTAATTCAGGAGTGAAAATTAAAAAAAAAAAAAAAATCACATCCCTGAGGTGCTACTAGACTTCTCAGGAAAGATGCAGCCATACTAGCATGAAAATCCTTCTGGTAGTAGATGTATTTGGGGAACAAACATAGGTTATGCAGCTAAAGAACTTCTTGCTTATGTAAACCAAGTCTGCATTTGAGAGAGCCTTTATAGCTTTACCAGTAAATCTTTCCAAATGCAGGTAAAGAATGGAGTGACTCACAGATTTTACAAATGAAAAAGAGAAAAAAACTTGTGCCAGCACTCTGAAATGTTTCAACATATCTAGCATATCTGGTCTCCCTTTTCCCTAACTTCAGGGGTCAATTCATTGAACCTTTACTCAGAAACATGCACTAAATTTGTTATTAATGACCTTCACATATTTTCTGTTATCAGTGCTTCCCTTATTCCAATACATCTGGACTAGTTCAATGACACACCAATAAACTATAACTAAGGAGAAGGAGTATTTATTTACCTTTCAAGAAAAGAAAAGGAAGGAAGTGCTAAATTGCTGGCACAATCAGGGAAGGTAATTCAAGCCAGATTAGCAGGCCAATAAAAATAAGTTGTCTTTGCAGTCTACAGCTAGATTCTGGATAGATGCTGGCATAGGCCAGATAATAAGCACTTGATTCAGCAATGTGTATGTGCATGTATTCTGCTAAGGTCACTAGGGCTGTAGGACCCTGCTCAAAATTGAGGCCATGCTTGCTTAACAGTTTTGCTGAGTCAGGTTTTAAAAAGGCAAATCTAGAGTCCCTCAAGCAAAAGCAAATTGCTTTAAAGCTATCGTAGATAAATAGAGTATATCAATTTTCTGATATAAAGGGCCACATAATTGCTGTGGTTCAGAAAAATATAGGCTCACACAAGGAAACCCAATCTAGTAGCACTAGTACCTATCTAAGAAGAGACCTTACATTAGTTTTAAAATAATGGAAATAAATGATAGAGTGAAACTGTACCTGGGCACGGCCTGGCTTTTGCACCCATCTTTCCAGGGTCATCAGATGAGCATTGAGGCCTTTCCCCAACTGATTAAGGAAGGCGAGGTTGAGTGGCACTCCAAATAAGGCATAGAACACACAGAAGATCTGCCCTGCCACTGTGCTGGGGGACAGGTTACCATAACCTGGAAAAAAAGAAGAAAACAGCTACATGAAAAGGCTTTACAGTCAGGCTGCAGGCCATCATGGGAAGTTCCTAGGCTTGAGAGCTCAACTATTTTAAACTTCAGGAACCTGGTGACCTATGATTTTCTGCAATTAAATCTGCCTAAAAACTGCTATAGCTTATGATAGACCCCTGTGCATTCACTACTACTAAGAGAAAATTTAACATGAAAAATATTACTTATAAAGAGTGTTGTAATTTTCTATATGTCTCTGATTTTTTGGTGAGTGTAGCTGAGTGCTTCAAAGCAACCTCAGGATGAGCTGTGCATGTACATAATTATATTGCATGTACCAAGTAGGCACTCAGCTTTTTTTGCAGGTGAAATATGCTGGATACACAAGAATAACAGGTATGATTGGAAACTAATAGAAAACTGTAACCCACAGGAGTCAAGATTGTCTTGCAGGTGTATTCTGTCCAGCAAATGTACATTTCTGGGGGCTTTACAGGACAGCTGGAGGAAACTCCAATTTGTAAGGAAAGAGAGCACCTCACCTATAGTGGTGACAACAGTTCCTGCAAAAAAGAAGGAGTTGCTGAAGTCCCAGTTACTGGGATTCGTAGAGTTTCCTTCTGGGTTGACCCCTTTTTCCCATGCTTCCATGAGGACCTGAGGCAGAAGAGGTCAAAGGAGCAAAGATGAGCAACCCATTAGACCGAATCAGGAAGAATGTCAGAAAAAAATAGAAAAGTAAATATTGTTTTCCATCTTGAGCAAGCAGAGCAATAAATAGTGTAGATAACAGGGTAGATTTTGACTAAGATGGCCTTGTGCTGACATGGCAAAACTTGGAAATAGAGCTGGCCTGGAACTTGAACCCTTGTCACTGGAGAACTGGCCATTGAGGTAGGATAGGTTCCATAACTAGTTGAAGACTAAGGGGGAGGGAGTGGAGGGAGTCCCCAGAGTGATCAAACAAGGAAAAGAAAGTGAAGTTATGCCATAATAAATAAAGGCAGTTCCTCTTCTCTCCTTCCCTAGTCTAGTCATCTCATTCCAGTTTTTAATTTGTGCATGTGTAAATGTATGGTTGTGTCAGTGGGAAGGGTCATGGGGAACATGCATATTTCTGCTTCTTCCATGTAAGTACTAGTGAGGATGAATTACAATTTTTGGCTATGACTACCCAGTAATTTTCAGTGAATATCAGGCTTCTAGTCTGAAAGATTAGCTTATGAAATAGTCTCTGCTATTCCAGATAGCTCTTACCAGATGACCGAAACTATTATGTGCAAAAAAAAATGCTGTTCCTATTTATGCATCGAATATCTTGTTAGCTGCATTAGTGAAGATTGTGTTCCTTTGCTCTCCCCAAGGATTTCTCTGAAGGAGACTGGTTACCTTCTGCTCAGTGGCTGGGGTTGCAAGTATCTCCTTGTTTGCTACATAACAATTTTGAGGTGCACGTCACAGCCTTCATCATTTTGCCAAATGCCTGAAGGAATTACTTATTCATCTCTTCTAGAGACTTTTGTATGATGCAAGGCATGAGCAGGATTCAACAGCAACCCCAGCTGTAGTTGGTTCCAGGAGTAAGAGACCAAAGAATATACTCTCTTGATTCGAAAGTGGACCGACTGCCATAAGGATTGCTTATCTGAGGAGCATACCCACTACAAGGTATCTGATTTTGCATAGGTTCTACAATATTATCTGATCTGTACTGGTGGATTGAGTACCTGAATAGCCAATGTTATTTCTTCATTAAAAAATCCTACAGCATTGGTCAACTCCATCAGACAGGGCTGCTAGGCATCATCCCAAGTGATCTCCTGATTCAACTGCCAGCAGAGTTTCTTTTCAATATGACTAAGAATTTTACATTATCCATTAAAAGCATGTTCTTAGAATGTGAAGAATTTGACATGTCCAATTACCTAGAGCTTACAATTTTATTCGCTTTTTACAAGGAACACACAGAAGCTACTGAGGTGTGAGTCTTTTGAAATGTCCAAAACAATCACAGGTTTAATTCGTCCCTGTAAGGAACATTTGTCAGTTCTATCCATTTCAATGCGCAAGAGTTCAGAGGAGCTACATTCACATCATGAAAGCCAACATGGAAGAGTAAGATAATATTGAATGTTGAACACTTCAGACAGTCTGACAAGGTCAGATTTCTTGGTATGATGGTTGCTTTTAAGTACAACCCCAAGAAAGAAATGTTGTCCTGGTGCTCAGGAGAATAATTCTTAAACAAAGTAAGTAAGTAAAAGCAATGTGCTGTAGTTTACAGTAAGAGTATGGAGCCTACATAAAGCTATAGTAGGATGTTTAGAGAATAAAAGCTGCCTGCCTCTTCAGCTCCTGTCCTCCTCGCAATGCACATTGCAGCCACTTGTGGTCATAGACAAGGATTTGGTTCTCTTGGTCAATATTTATATCAGTTCCTTTAGGGCGGAAAAAATATGGACATAATCAAAACAGGGACTTAAAAAAGGTATCTGCTTACTCAGAGAATCTGCTTTTCAGCTGCGCTGTCAAAATGGCATAATTTCTTGGCCAAAGTCACAGAGACTCATTAGATCACAGAGTTTGGATCTGCACTTTCTCAAAGCTCCAGGCTGTTCAGCTCAGGAGCTGCAGCTCAGGGCCACCTCTCACCTGGGCAACTTTAGCCAAGCAGAGCTGATGCAGTTTATGGACGCGGAATGGCAAGAATTTGCTTCACGCACAATCAAGTCGATAAGTGGTAACTCTATTACTAGTGATAATGGATATGCAAAAAGAAACCTTGGGTTGATTCTCAGATTCCAGGATTTAGGTTTAAAGAACTGGCAATAAGACAAGACGCCTTATGCTTGTCAGCTGAGCAGACTGAATCTAGTGGCTGTATCTCACCACAGCATGAATACTGTCACTTTTCAGACATGATGAACAGGCCTCCTAACCATACAGTTAAAAAGCATAGGTAGATGATTGTTTCCCTGCATTAGAGATTTGATATGGGAAGACTTCTATTCCCCACTATTCATAAGAGCTGGACAAATTTCTTAAGAGGTCTTATAAATGACAGGTGAGTCAGAGAGCGCCTGTGCTCACAGTTACCTTGGGGACTACCAAGTCTAAGTACTTTGAAGCTTGGTTCATTGTAGATGATAATCTAGTGCCCTCAGCCGGTTTTGTATGGAACAGCTTACAAGCGAAAAGTATCTACTTCAGCAGGGGGGCAGCAAAACGTGATTCTCTGAGTGGCCTGGCACTGCTAAGGAAGCTCTGCTGGAGCCAGAGCGAGCTGGACATCTGTGAAGCCTCCCTTAAGTCTCAAGTGTACCGGAGATGTAACTAAACCTTTCAATCTGATGACGTATCCCAGTTTGGTTTAGAATGAGACTCGGTGTTTTCTTCTCTACCGTCACTGTCACAGAGCTAAGGGAAAGACAGGTAACATCACCAGCTGGTGAAGTTGAAAAAAACAGATGTGTTTTTAGGCATGTAAGTTCTTGAAAACTCTAGTCATTTTCTGACCAATGTCAAATGCTCCACAAGACATCTGTCACAGTATTAGTAATCAGAACATTGTCCTTGCAGACAGAAGCTCAGGCACCTTGTCTTCCCTTTTTGATCTGAATTTCACTGTTTGCTAAAATCCATTTACAGAATCTGGGGTTTTTGTTGATCGAAAGCATATATACAGTCGTGGTAGTTGTCTGACCTGGACATCGCAAACCTGCAGCATGTTTAGATTTCTATCACATTTAATGACCTGATACAAAGAGTTCAAACAATATAGGCACCCACCTTTGCAACTGGATTAGTTTGGAGCATGAAGAAAGTGATAGTTCAAGGATTTCTGTAGAGTTCTTGCAATATGAGAATGAGAGGATTTGTCTATAATAATACCGAGAAAGGTCTTGTAATTTATCTCTAGCCTGTTGTGAGGAATAGATTAAAATGTAATTGAAGATGTCATTAATTGCCAACTCACACTGAACAAGAAACCTTTATCTTTTATTATAAGTGACTGATAACACAGCTCATGAAGGGTGACTGCCTCTTCTCTGTAGAATCCTGGAAGTGCAAGACCACCTTCAAAGGCAATAGACAATTTCTGATAGAAAAGAAGGGCAGAATTTGCACAGGTTTGAAGGGCTGAAGTACCATGGTAAGGCAACTTACTTCTTGTAGGTTTGATTCTTGTTTTTTGTCCCCATGTATAATTCCCATGTAATAATTAATGAAGGAGCTGGAAACCATGAAGCTGAAATTATTGCAAGGTAGCATGAAGGTGCATCAGCAGGTTTGCATATTTTGGGAGTTCATGACTTGGAAAAGAAAGAAGTGCAATAGATAAAGAGGTATGTGAATGGGCTTGAGAAACCTCTGCCAAGACAGTATAATTTCTTCTAAGCAAAATAATGCTTGAGCCAAAATAATGAGACCTTGTTCCTCTTACCTGTACAAACTGCTCCAGGGCTTGCCTGTCCAAGCATGTGTAGTTCTGCAGGAACTTGAGTTTCTCCAGCTGGAACTGGTCCCGAAAGTGGGTCTCTGCCTGCTTCTCCAGCAGCTGGAACACCATAGCACCCAGGAGGAGGTAAAAGAGATACCCCAGTACCAGCAGCGGAGTCCAGCTGATCTGCTGGTTGTGTACGGTGAGGAGGGGCATGCTGCTGCTCTGCTGCTGCCAGTCCCTGCTCAGTACTTTAGTAGGTTACCGTCCCGAGATATGTGCTACCCAGGAATCACACACCCATGTTCCCAGCTACTGCCCTGGAGAATTTTTTAACAGAACATATGGGTATCAGGCCTATAGAAAATAAGAGTAACAGGCAAATTTTATTCCTCCACATCTTTTCTCTATCCAAAATAAAGGGAGAGCATTTGCGGCTTAATAAGAATGAGAATCACCATATTTTTCTCCTATTAAAACAACTTTTATCCAGAGATCTGAATCAAATGAATGAAGCCTGACACAAGCCCTGAGACTGGTATTGTTATCCAGGCTGGAAAGCTGATATAAAACTGTGGCTGAATGACTTACCCAGGGTCATACGAATACAGAGTCACGAATAGACTCTTACAGTCTTGACAAGTAAAGCCTTACTCTAAACACTAGACTTCTGTACAAGAAAACACTATAAACTCCCTAATTACAGCAGACTCCCCAGAACAAAGAAGAGTATGGAGCTGAATAAATGGAAAAGTCAATAGCTGCCGTCTGTACCATACAAACATTGCTGGCACCAGTGAAAGCAGCATGATGAAGATCACAAACATCCTGAATTCAGCCTGGTCACAGCCTTCTCTTTCTTTTTTGACCCTAATAAGATCAGTCCCCTCACTGCCTGGCCTGCCGCTCCTGAACTCTTTGTCAGATGATTCCACACGTGAAAACCCGTTAGTCCATAGCAAACGAACCCCTCATGCCTGCTGCTTTCAGTCTCGGTGTTGCCCTTTTAATCCAAAGGCATAAGGGGGAAGGAGGACTTACGGTTAATCGTTAGCTAAAAAAGTACCAGAGGTTCACTCATGGGAGTCTTAACAACTATCATGCACTGGAAATGAGCTTTGCTTGCGTATTTTTCTGTAGGAAGAGCTTTACAACTAGTGTCATCTATGCCACACTTCTTCTAGAAGAAAACACCCAGACACCCAGAGCAAAAGGCCATGTGGCTAGGGCTGCAAGTTTGCTATTAAACTCCCTTCTCATTAAAATGTTCTGTTTACAGACACCCCTTTTTGCTCAGCATTCAGATTGTTTTTACCTATCTTAAAACAAGAGGTACTGCTCAGAGAAGAAGACTGATAAAACGGTTTCATTCACATCTACATCTGGGAAAACCCCTGATTTTGCCATTTGAACTGTGCTCCTAGCCTAGGGCCAGCCATCTCCACCCAGAAGAGGATGACTGACTGGCAGCAGAAGGCCACTTGTCACTCTGAAATGTGACATGTCTTGTGGAGAACTCCCAGAAGAACATCTTGGACTTTGTCTGGGACCAGTCTGTTGCTGTGACTGGGGCACGGAACAGTATCAGTAGGGAAGTGCAACGTGCAAGGGCTCAGAGCCTTGGTGCTCTGGCGTTTCTTTCCAGCTGAAGTGAAACATTTGGGAGAGTGAAGCTATAATGCCATTGATGTTACCAAAGCAAACTCATCTGGAGCAACTGAGATGTCCAACTTATCACTGATGCAAGGCCCTCTCTTGGTCTTTGCTAAGGATGACGGTTACTTTCAGAGTATCTAGGAAGAACTTCTCTCTTGTGTCTGATTTCCATAATTAAAAGGCACAGCTTGTTGTTCCAGACCTTGTGAAATGTTATGGATAGACAAGCCTGGGATGTTGCACAACTGCCTGTTACACTAGCAGGGCTATCTCGGGTGAGAGATCCAGATACTCGTCGTGTTGTTGTTTATAGGACCTATGTCTGCCAGTCCAAGAAAATGCTAGCCTATTGGTTTTCTGGAAGGGATGCAAACACACCCACATAGCTGGGCTGAGACAAATTCCCACAGCTGAAGTAAGTTTCACAATGAAGGGTATGAAACTATTAATAAAGTTATAAATGAATAAATACAGCACTGAACCTCTTCCATGTCCCATTCTGTTCTGTTCAGTTCAGTTCAACAAAGCATTCCAGCTGCCAAACTTTTCCGTCTAAATGATAATGCCAGAAGAAAAATGTCCACTTAGGCTTACTTTTAGGATTTTAATTTTCTGACAGTTTTGCAAATTGAGTCACTAAGATTGTCAAGGTGTGTTTACTTCTATACTTTACATATTTCTACTTAAAGTACTTCAGCATTAGAGATGTATACTGTTTGGTTGGCCAAGCGAAATGATTTCTAATCACCTTTCAGAGAAGGCGTTACCATCTTTACTTTGACTATTATTTGAAAAGTATTTCAAAAAAAGGCAACAAAAATCAATTAATGGAAAATACAACAAACGGCTGAAAGAACTTCAAGAGACACATGGAATATGTGATAGGATGTGTTCTGGGGCTGATGTGGAAAGCAGTGTTTCTGCAGAAATACGCAAAAAAAAAAAATCAATTTTATGTGCACAAGGAACTGAAGAGTAAATATGTGGTTAGAGATGAACCACTCTGCAGCTGAATGACCTTACAGATAAATGAAAAAGCAAAATCATGAAGCACACATTTAAGAGTATTTTCACAAACATGCACAGTTCCATACAGGTGAGTGGAGTAGTGTGCTCTGAAAATGTGAAAGATAACAGTCTGTAAATAGTTAATGCTGCCATATTTACTCTCATGGAAAAGCTACAGAAATATATACCTACAGGTTTCAGGTTATAGAAATCATCAATCTTCTTTTGCAAAGTTTTTTTTCCCCCTAGTGTAAGGGTTACAACATAGCAATAAAAGTAAACAAGATCCTGTGCAGTAGCCCAGAAGTTATGTCTTGTTATAGGAAAAAAGAAACTCAAATATGTACATTTGGAAGTAAACAAAAGACTTACGATTTCCGAGTGAGTTCTGAATCTGGAAGACGGAGCTCAGCATGGCTTAGCACATCGGAAATCAAATTTGGCTTCCAGGTAGAAAGGCATAATATACAATATGCTGAAATAACAGTGCTAGCAGATCCCTTTTGATAATGGGATGACAAAGCACAGCGTCTGATCTAACTTCTCTCGTTGGTCTTTTAATGTTCTTCTGATTAAAAAAATAAACAAAACCTGGGTTCACAAACATTAGAAATAAAAAATGCTGAAAGCATAAACTTCTTGAGTGTAGCTGAACTTGGAAGTTGACTGTTACCCATAGGTCCTGCTGTTCCACTCCTCCACACCAATGTTAAACAACAAGAGTGCATTGAGCCTCAGAGCTAAGGAATAAATTCTCACAAAACATATTTTGAATCTAGAGCTGAACATGACTTCCTTGATTATTCCTTCACTTCTCATATCTTCCTCCCTCAACGCTGTTGCAATGTGTGACTGACCCAGCAGGATTCAGCTTTTACCAGAAAAAATCTGAGCCCTTTTGAGAAGGATAGGTACCAAAATGACATCCTGGTCTACAATAAAGAGAATGAATCACTTCACTTGTTACCTGGAGCAACTCAAAGGATTCAGGGTTCTCCAATCGCTTTACCTATTGTTGCTACAGTCTGTAACAATTCTTAAACATGGAGAGATAGGCCAAAAATAACTGACTTAGTTTCCTCACTCTGTATTTCAAAAGCCAGAAAAAAATTCCATTATGGTCAGTAAGAATAAAATTTAGATAGACACAAATGAGCTGTTTCTAAAATAAGTAAATAAATGGTTGAAAGATACCTTCGCTGATACTGACATCCTAAAACTTCCAATAAAGGGTGAATTATTGGACTAGTTTTTCTAAAAAAAATGTCCCTGTACAGAACTAGATGGCAAACTACATGCAAAGAGCCAAAGACCGGTTCTTCCACAAGGTATGCTTTTCAGCCTCAACAATTTGTACAGGGAAATACTGAATTATTTTGAATTTTCCTTGCTCCTTGAATGACTTTTAAATCCTGCACTTCAGAAAAGGGTTAAGGAAATTATTTCAAACTATGTGAAATATAAATAGCAATAACTTACTGCATTTCTTCAGACATGACACTGCCATCTGGCAATTTTCTACTTCTGATTTTGTTCTCATTCCAAATTTAAAGCAGTTATTTTGACTTTCTGGTTTACACTTACATAGGTGAAAACGTCGATCATTTTCAGATAAAGGTTATAAGGAGTTCCAAGATTTCAATAGTATTTTTCTCAGAAAGATTTCATGGGGGGAAAAAAAGTTTCCTTGAATTCTGTAGTTATTGTATTGGAGGCAGACCTTCTTATTTCCATTCTTTAGCAGTATAAATGCATTTTGGGTAAACCCACTGTTGGCTCACAAATACAAGTAGTTCACTGTTTATGTCAAATGAAGCACCTCAGCTACCCCCCAAAAAATGAACAGAAGATAATCTTTAGAAAATCTCAGATGTGGCCCCTGAGATTTCCCTGAAGGGAAAAGGAAAATATAGTTTTAGTGAAAAGTCTTCAATTTTATTGTGGTGGTGTCAAATCAAGGCATATAAAGTAACTACTATAAATAACTAGTTTATGTCGCTTGCCTTATTGGTGAGGTTTCAGAGCAAACACTGCAGGAAGTGAAACAGAAAAAATATTAGAAAAAGATCATTTAACATTGATTTAAAGAACAATAAAAGTGATTAATATGAAATAATCTGAAAACAGAAGTTCAATTGTTGTGGTTATTAAAAATGGACTTTGAAAAGACAAACAAATTCTATACAGAGCTACCAAACATACTATGTCTAACTAGGCATTCCCAGATTTTCAGCTTGTTGGCATCCATATTCACCAGCTGGATACTTTGTACAGGCAACGTTTACAAGATCCTAACATTTTGTAATGTTGAAGTGCTCTCAGTTTATACTATTGACATAAAACCACTTGCATCCAATGATTGATTAAAGCAGGTGAGAACAATAAAATCTTTGTTGGGAAGATATTACAGTGTATAATTACACTGTTCCATGTGTGAACTTCATTTTTCCACTTCAAAGCCTCTTTCATAAAAAATGCAGAAGTGAAAAAGGGAGATGGAATTAGGCATGCCCATCTTCCAAGCAAGACAAACTCAACATGAGGTTATGTCATTTTCTCCTTGCAGGTCCTTGGAAAGCTGCAGTAGCCAGAAAATGATGAAAATGGAGACAAATGCCCAGGCCGAAAGCTGGTGAGCTCAAGGGTTTCACTGGTGTGATTCCAGTCGGCGTATAGACCCCTGGCAGATTCAACATAAGTGAGAACAGACCCTTTGGCCTTTATTGTAGGTCTGAGTCATACTGTGACCATCCCAGAAGCTATGTTGGTGTAGGAGACCAGCAGATGTCTATCTTCTCCTTCAATAAACTGTATAGCAGGATTGGAAATGCCTTGAAATAAGAGATGAGATGATCCACAATGTCTGGCATAAATTAATCCTGGACATATCTATATGAAAGCATTGTAAAGCTACCTCCCCAAGAAATCTCCACAAACAAGATATTTGGATTAATTTTGGTTGGACATAGTAAGTAAATTGTATTTACCATACAAACACCTAAACAGCCAGCAGCTAGATACCATGCTGAATAGACTGGGGTCAGATACGCATGAGAATCTCTATGCTTAGCAATACTGTTTTACAGGTGGCTTAGGCAGCAATCAAGACCATTACAGATGTGGGCCACTGATTGTTTCTTCAGTGTGGTAAATGCTTGGGTTATTTCAAATTACTCTAGAAATTATATGAAGATAGATTATTAAAACAAGTAACTTTTTCATCTGTGGCCAATCAAACTGTATTGAAGAAATAAATGCTTTCTGCTTTCATGAAGACAAAAAAAAGAGGAAACTCAGTAGCCTTCCAACACCTGTGAGAAGGCTATCAAGAAGATGGAGCCAGGCTTTTGACAGTGTCGCTTGTGAGAGGAAGACAGACAATGGGCATTACCTGAAAAAAGACAAGTTCAGACTAGATATAAGGAAAAACTTTTTCATGATGAGGACAGTCAAGCACTGGAACAGATTGCTTAGAAAGGTTATGCAGGTTTCCATCCTTGGAGGTTTTCAAGACCAGACTGAGCAAAGCCCTCAGCAGCTGATGCTGTTTTGAGCAAGAGGTGAGATTAAAGACATTCTGAGGTCCTTTCCAACCTGAATTTTCCTATGAACCTAAGAGGCAACCTTTGAAGAGTGGAGGCAGTTTTTTAAAAAAAATGCATGCTGTATTTCTTAAGACTATTATGTACTGACTAAGTAATCTTTTCTGTACACATAATAAGAAAATTCCAAAAGAAGCAAGAAAGGCTTTATATTTATTTATACAGTTTTATATATTTATATGGTTTTCTATTACTGGATGCACTTTTGTCTAAACTCGTCTTATGTGTTTGGTATAATCTTAATCTCAGACCATTTTGCAAATCAGGTATTACTTTGCTGATAGTGATTGAATTTCATACCAATTTTACAACTTTGTAAAAAAACTTTAGAGAATTTTGAAACAGGAGAGCAAGCAATCTTTTCTCTTTGTGAGTTAGATGTATGGCAAACTGAAAACAAAACACTGAATATGTAATCATCATGTAGGAGCAGTGTCACATAGATTGTACTAGGATAGCACTGAGATCCTGCTCTTAACCAGTTACTGAAAGCTACTGGAAATGCTTCAATGCCAAAAGAAATGAGCTGTTGTACCAGTAATTCTCTTTTGGCCACCTTCAAATAAATTCACCATAATGAGGATTTTACTGAAAACCGAAAAAGGCAGCTGCTTCACCCAGCAATGGTTTGGAACCTCTGTTCCTTCTCCAGCTAGGTGGATGCAGGCAGAATGGTGGTCCTGTTCTCCTCAACGAAGCCGTACAAAAATGAATTCAGTGTATATTTAATAGAGTGTTTATATATAACAGAGTAAGAACAAGAAAAACACAGACAGACATAAAGATTCTGGCAGAAAAAGGACATTTTAATATAATTTCCAACAAAGCAGACATACAAAAGGGGGAAGGACCTGTGGATTTTCCCACCTCTGACCAAATCGTTGAACCCTCTCTTCCCAAAGCAACAACAGATCTGACTTTCATCTCACCTCATCATCCTAAATTCTGCAAAAAGCTCACCAATTTCTGTGGTGGCTGTGCTGATTTTTACAGAAAATAAAAATGCAGAAAAAGGTATAATTTAAATATTTCTGAATCGATTGCTTCTTAGTTGTTAATTTGATAAACATGTATCTTCTGTAGGTTTGAACATATCAATTCACCATGTATTTCTGAATAATTATGAATTTGCCACAGAATTAAGTATCAGCAACTTAAGGAAATACACATCCTTGAGAATGATGTGTGACGTCTGCCAATATACTGTTGTATTTTTATGTGAACAATCCAAATTCTCCCAAATGCGTGACTATAAACTTATCACTAGCGTGAAAAATGATAGCTTCGATCTGGAAGTATGTATATCTCGGAGAAATAGACTATATTTTTCATTGCATTTTTTAATTTGTTTTAGTCTGATGTATAAAATACATTGTTGCACAACCAGATTTTATGCAGTAAAGTAGTACTGAGGCAACAGTGAACTTGTATATAACTGTATTTAAATTTTCACATCTCCTTTGTGTTTTACAACTGTTTGCCCTGTTTTACTTTAAGCCTATCGAGCGTCATTGTTTCTTCTGAAACCTGTATAGTCTGTGAGGGTGTATATTTTGCAAAACATTGAATATTCAAATTAAAAAAACAGTTGGGAAATTCTGAACTCTAGAATTACTTTCTAATAAAAATTTATTTTCATATTACAATGCAAAGTCAGTATTCTAATAATCTGATATGAAAAGTACTCTTTCTTGGGGAAAAAAAAAATTGGCAAAAGGTCTCAAATGAAATTTTATAGACTATTGTAACCCAGATAAGTACTGTTTTTGCACAGAAATCTCTGGATGCCAGCTAGATGTAATTAACAAAGACTTTTGCAAATCCATGCAAACAAAACTACCGTCAGTAGTAATAAATGTTCTCCAGATTAAAGATATAGAAGAACATTAATACATTAGATAATTTTAACATTTAGAAAACATACAATTAATTCTTAATAAACAAGAATATTTGGCAAGCTCCTGGTTTGGTTGTTTTAGTTTTGCTTAATCTTAATGCAAGCTGAAGATAACTGAGTGCGAATATTCAAATATCATTCCCTGGAGAAATGGATTTTGCTTGTCAAAGAGAAATAACTTCTATATCTTTAACAATCAAATCTGTACATCTAAGGTGGTTATTCATACCTGTTTCTTAACAGAAGAGGAAGGCAAAGAATAAGGTCTTTAACTGTTTCTAAAAGAAAATAGTAGACTGCAACAAGAATTTCATTTGTTCCCCAAGCCTGAAAGGACATAAAGAATACATTAGACAGTATTTCAGGTTGTGTTGTCAGTTTTAAAATGAACTTCAGAAACATAAAACAAAAGAAAGGAAAAAAAATCTTTTAATTTAATACTTTCAAGACAAAAAAATCATTCATCTACTCTTCTGCATTTTCATTTCTCTACCTCAAGACTGAACAAGGCAACAAAAGAATATGTTTGCAGAGTAGCCCTATTTAAAAATCTTTCCAATGCAGTTATTACATGCTTTTCCAACCCCAGCAAGCTCCTGTGAATGTACCTGCTTTAGTACCTCTCTGTTTAGAAAGCAAATGGTAACAACCTACACTGAGGCAATCTTCTCCAAGACCTCTCATTCCCTCCCGTGTGTTACTGTCACTAAGGATACTGAGCATTCCCATGCTTTCTGTTTATGAAATGTATTTTCCACTCTGTTAGCTTCTGCACACGTTTATCTTTTCTTTTTTTCCCCAGCTAATGTAAAGTGGGGCCCTCAGTTTGCTTGTAAGATATTGATCTAACAGTTTGAAAAGGTCAGGATCAATAAAGGGAAGAGCAGTACGTTGACAGTTTTTAGGGCTAGCAGACTTTGATTTGGCTGAACCTGTGCTTTCTCCTGTGGTTTCCTGCAGGACACTCTGTGTGTAACAAACACGCAGGGAGTGAATACATTTGTGTGCAAATGCAGAAATATTTACTGAATATCTCAGTTGAAGAAAGTTTGGGAAGTAGGCAGTGGATCGCTGCACTGGGACTCAGCATACTTAATTTCTATATGAAGCTCTATGACTCAGCTTTGTGGCTCTGAGCAAATCATTTCTCTCTTTCATCTTGTATATGTTTGAGATTTATTGAGGAAAAGTTCTGTGAGAGACTGATAACATATCAGTTTTTCCCGCAAAGTATTCAGTCAGAATACATTTCTTCTTCTTCTACTCTTCCTCTCTGCTTAACTCTACTTTACTGCTGATAGCCTTTCTCTGTAAACCAAACCTCATACAAAGCTCCTCATCCCCACCCTCAAAAAGAAAACACTTCAGTTCTCCTTTCCTTTGGATGCAACAGTTATCGCAAACTCCTTGTAGCGAATGATGTGCAAACACTACAGCGGTTACTGCACCTCTCTTCTCTTTTTAGTCTAGAAGTAAGTTAGGGAAGAGTGAAGTGGTGTGCTCACAGGGAAAGGGAACACATAACGCTCCCACAGATATGGGAATTGTGGAGTGTCTCAGCCCGCTTTCTTCTGCCAGTTAGAAAGGCTACCACTGCACCTCATAAATGTCCTCAGGTTTCACTATGGTGGTGAAGCACAATGTATTTCCTTAGCAGTACTAATCTGTAGGTTTTACCTTTCTTCATCTTGCTAAATCAGAATTTACAAACTTTTTTGATCAATGGTTCTTGCTATAGGTAGCTCCATCCTTCAAATCTGGGAGATTTTCCCTTTCCTCACAAAGAGTCAAGGAAGAAAAGCCTTCTTTTATCTGCCAGATTGACTCCAAATCCTTCTCAGAACTTGCTGCTGAGCTGTCTCTTACTTACGACATCAGGTCCCTATGTGTTTGTAACATGCTGGTCGTACTTCTGAAGCCTCTTTGCTTTTTGTTCCCCTGCCTGTGCTTCGTGACTGGTTGAGATATCCTGCCCTGCGCTGTCAGGATAACCAAATGCTACTCCATTCCTTTCCAGCTGTTTAGGGCAGCATGTAGCCCACCTTGTCTAACTGAACTTCAGAACAATTTTAAAAGTGTTGACTGTTCTTTGTTCTGCAAGAATACCTTTTATAACTTGGGGCCTAATAGTTGCCAATGTTGATAATGCCTCATCCCTTCTGCAGCTGATGGACGATGCTAGGTAATAGCCTGTGGCTGAAAAACTATCAGGGTGGAAAAGGCATTTGAGAGAGACATTCCTGATATGGTATGATTTAGGAGATGACAAGATGTGCTTTTGTTAGTTAGATTACTGTACTTCACAGAAAGTCAGCTTTGGACCTTCTAAAGGCCTGAAATGTTTGTTGTAAGACACTTATCTCTAACCTTCTGGTGAGCAGCCTATAAATTCAACTTAATTTCATTTGCAGAAGAAACCTGACAACAGCTTTTCTAAATAAAGACAAAAGGGATCCCAAAGCCTGTGTAAAGTGTTTGCTTTAGGTGAGTGTAGGGAGGCTGTTTTTTCAGCCACTGTGTGTTTACCTGACAGTTTTCTGATAAGCAATGTGATAGCGGAACCCCACTTTGTGACAGTGCTAACACCATCTGCCAGGTGCTGATAGCTTGCTGGATAATGCTGTCATCAGCACTCAAGTGCTGATGGAAAGTTATTGCTTCAGTAATCACTACCACTTTCATCTTCTGCTTAATTGGTTGCTGCCGCTAAAAACTATTACTAAAAAAAAAAAATAGCCATGGGTCATTTTTCTTTATCATGATGAATTACTTTTAGGCTACCTTGCAGTGCCACCATTGCGTACTTACTGCTTTCTGATTCCTGCCAATTTTACTTATGTACACTGTAGAGTGAAATTTATTGCCTACCTATGACTGCTCTCAGTACCTGATTTGGTGACAAATACCCATAGAAAGTTTCACTAGACCTTGATATAGTGAAAGACTTGTTAATGGCATACTCTGCTAGACACAGTGGGCCAGTCTGCCTCATGAGGTAGAGCACAGTGCAATCATTTGCGTAATCTTTATTTGGTGTCAATTGTTACAGCTAAATTTGTACCAGCTGAAAACCAGGCCAGACAGTTTAAAGGAAATGCATACAGAAAATTTTGGAAGTATTTTAGCCATCAAGAAACGACATTCAAACGCATTTACTTCAGTGTAAAGGAACACACTGTGCAGGCTGCACAGACATGCACACCCCAGAAGGTTCGCTGGTGGTGGCTGAGGAAAACAGCCTTCACAGTTTTACAGTGCAGCATTGAGCTACTAAAATAAACACACGTGGAGAACCTCAAGTGTTTAGAACAGCTGAGAACATAATGTAATATAACTTAAGCCAGAATCAGTTCTTTCTTGTGTCAGTATAAATATGGACTACAGCTATTATGACTTTAAAATTCTGTACTGTAGATTTTAGTTTGGCTTCCTATTTTTTGGCATGATTTACCTGTCTTTTGCAGGATGTTCTGTCTTGCTTTCATGAAAGCTTGGATGTCAGCATCAGCCTGGGTGTCTCCAGTCAGAGAAATAGATGTACTGGAACTTGGTGGGGTCCTGCAATAAGAAAGTATACTTGTGGACCCAACTGAGTAAGAAGGTTATTTTTCTATTCCATTATCTCTTCTCTTTTTTCAGTGTGGAGGACTTTGTTCTCCAGATACATTGTTAGAGATGGCACAGTTCAGAGGAGAACCAAGCTGAGGACTTCTTAATGCTCTTATGCAGATTCTTGAGATCAGCCAATATCCTTTTAGTTTGGTAGGGCTACATGCTTATCACCTATTAAAAGTCTCACAAAGGTTTAACAATATTTTACTGTCGAGTCAAAGACTCACCGCCAAGCAGAAAAGCCTAATACAGTGAGTTTGCCAAAGAAATGGTGGATGTGACTATGCCATATGTTTGCCTCAGGAAAAAATGCTGCTATTTATTTGAACAGATCAATAGTATTTTTGCCTACTGTAAGGGAATTAAGCTTTCACAGAAATAAACAATCACATGACATTTGCTGGCAGAGGCAACTCCTTTACGCTGCTGAGTCTCCAGTCACAGCTGGGGTCTTGTATCTATGCAGTTAAATGATTGACTGACCTTTACTTTTGACAGACCTTCAGATGCTATACAATGATGTAGTACATTGAAGCTATTCTAATCAGCTAAGAAAGCTAACAGTTTGGCCCTGTGTCTTTAGCCTTGTTTAAAGATTAAGCACTAATGGTGAAATGAGAAATATAGTGATAAAAATTACAATATAGAAGGACAAGCGGAACTAAAGGGAGAAACTTTTTTTTTTTTTAACATATCCTAGCTTTGTAATTAATTTCCACTGTTCCTGACTGGCTATTGCAGTAGAATGTAATTGTGCCTGACATAAAACAGAAGTCTGATATCCTTGTATTTGTGCTACTAATTAAGTCCTCAATTGCTGAATTAGTGAACCAAAATGGAAAAAAAGGTAGAAATTACTAGGTACTTCATAAAATATCTCTTTTTATCTAATTTACAAGGTGATCTCAGAACACCAGTAAAGGACTATTCTGTTACTGATTTTCATTTGATTAGCAACAATATAAAAAATACACAGGATATTTGAGAAGGTGCTTTCTAAATTCCATTTTAGCTTCTCTTCTGTTTCTCTTAAACAGAAATGCAATTTAAAACATTACGTTCTGGGGGATGAAATTTTCCATGATTTTTCACTGTTCTAGAAATGGATTGTTTTGGAAAATGAAGGAAAAAACCCCTTGTGATTTGTTCTTACTAAAGCAGTAGGAAAAATCGTAACTTAATCATATTTCTCTAAGGGTCTTAGTAGCCAGAACCGTTAAGCACAATAAGAAGAAACTTCTGGAAGTATACTGACTTGGCATGATGTTTTGATGGGACAAAAGAACATAGAAATGAGCACAGTAGAAAAAAAAGAGAAGCTGTCAAAAAAAAAAAAAAAGGTTCTGTTAACCTGCTAAGCAAATTTTCACAAAGCAGTACCTCTTTTGAGAAAACAGGACGTGTAACCTTTGCCAAGCCTGACACACCTGGGCTGCTGGTGTCATTTTATTTTACTGCAATAATTTGTAGGAGGTAGACTCAAAATATTTCAGGGACAAAATCACAAGAATGAAAAAATCTCTGCGTAGTTCCTGTATTTGGCAGTACTTACATACTATGATCTCTCTTCCTTTCAAATATTTTTATTTACTCTTGCAGAGTTCCTTTCTCTTGCTAACAAGACAGAGTCATGAGGATTCACAGGCTCATGGGGAAAAAAGCCTCAGGCCAAACAAGAAACCACCTCTGTAATGCAGCTACCTGGTGTAAAGCTACAGGACAGCTTTGATGTTGTTTTGGAAGTTGGAGGAAAATCTGAAATTTCAGTTTTATTTTTGTTTTTCAAGGACGCTGTTGTTAAAGAGACTGATAGAGGGTTATCTAGGCATTACATTATTTAATGGTTTGCTTTTTGCTCTGCATAGCCCAGATATGCTTCTTACCTTGTTTTTAAAGCTGGGTTACTAGAAGTGATTGAATTGTTTTTCCCAGCTGGATCTTCACTAGGGCTGACTCTTGTGGTCTCTGAAAAACTGGAATGGAAGCAGAAATGAAGGAAAGAATATAGCCCTCGTGGAGGGAATATCAATACATGCTAAGTGACTACAAAGGAGCTGTTTTTCAAGATTTTTTTTTATCTACAGAAAGCACTTTTTGTTTACTGGAAGAGGATTTTCAGTTGAATCCACATGATAATTATGTTTATGTAGAGGATGTGGCTATGAAAGAATGACAAATAAACTCATAAAGATTACACTTTTAGTATTTGCCTTCTAAGCAGGGCTTGTAAAGCACTTTGATGTATCTGACGTACAGTTTGTAATGGTATATTTAGTTCCCAAACTAACTATTAGCCAAGCGAGGCCTTACCTCATTTTCCATTCTTCCTTTAGTCAGGCAAAATTATTACCGAAATCACTGGGAGACTGGATAAAAACTCAGTGAGGACTTTGGGACGTGGCTTGTTGACGATAGCCAAATATATTGCAAACAGCTGTTGTGCACTCCTGTCCCTGCACATACTGTTACCGAGGTCCCTCCCCACTAGGAAGGCAGATTGCTGCCACGGGATGTACAGGGACTCGCTCTTGTCCCCGGGGGGCTGCATATGCTGGTGTATCTGGTGCCAGTTTTACAGAGTGGAAACACTGAATTACTCAGTTTTAGGGTTTTTCCAGTAGATGGCAGGATTGGCAAGTTCTTGCTTTTCTAACTCTCCAGTAGTTTATTCATAGTTGGCTGATGAATTGATATTTCTGGCAGAGAATTTGAAAAAGGAAAGAAATTTATTACTAAAAATTTACTGTATTACACTGTGCCAGGTTCAGTTTTGCAGCAGATATTGTGCCCAAGAGTATGTCATTTTCAAATGAACAGCTCCAGTTTTACTGAATGTCTCTCTAACTCCTCAAGTCCCTTAGCATTCGCACCTGCCTAAAAGGATTAAAATAACCTCGAGACTCACTCTATTTCAAGTAAAGCAATATCATACTTAATGTTAATAATATTCCGTACTTTATTATGCCTAAATATTACTAGAGCTAGGAAGGATGTGTGATGTTATTACCTACTATGAGGTTTAACAATATCTGGGAACCTCATATCGTAGTTCTGCTTTAGGATTTCCTGAACTTTTTTTTCCATTGATTTGGTGGTTCTTTAAAAACTAAGTGATTTAGGAGCGTAAATTCAATTTTCTAAAAGGACTCTGTGTCTGTGCCCTGAGACAGCTAGGCATCCAAGCCATATGAACATGGTTTAATAAACCGCTACACATCAGCTGAAGCATAGTAACTGTCCATGACTGTGTTCTTAGTCTACAAGAAATGTCAGGTAATGTGACTTAATGTGATCCTTTTTCATTGCTTTCTTTTCATTGAAATAAACTTCTTTGCTTTGTATTTGCCATCAACAGGATGTCTAATTTTATAAATACTGTGAGTCCACCGAAGTAAGTAATTTTGAAGTTGCAGTAGTTTATATGTTTGAACTAATTTTTTCCATTGAATTTCAATGAAAATTATTCTTCAAAATTGTTAAGAGGACTTAGATCCAGATCCATTGAAAAAACTAGACACTACAAGTGTGGCAGGGTTTGACCTCTAGGGATCTCACTTTCAAGGGTATTCCTGGACCCAGAACAATATGCCAGAACTTGCGTTAGAGTGCTCTCGCAGAACTGGGCACCTGAGGTAGGTGATATTAAAAAAACCGTCAGACCGAGTGAGGTGATGCCCAGAATCAGGAAATGAACATTACTGTGCTTAGAGACGGACCTTAAACTCCTACCCTTGGCCTCCGGGGTTACAGCCAGACATTTTTGTCTGTGGGATGCAAATTCTTCTCCTGCAAGTTAAAGAAATTTATAAGGAAGCCTATATCTATTTTTTCGTCATGATTCAAAGTGCTGCTCCATATAAGAGGTTAACAGTTAGAGTACTAATCTAACAAATGAGTCCTTCAGCTTGGCAGAACTCAAATCGATGTTTTACATATCCCAGAGCCTGCTCTAATCCCTAGGCTAGAGGGATGGTCTGTATGGGGATAATTTTCATCCTTAATACTGAAGCTCTGATAATGTTTCTATGACATTGTAAGATATGTTGAATCATAAAAGGATGAAAGAGTGTCATTTTGCTGTGCAGTGGTTTGTAAGCTCAGATTCATAGCAGTTAGGGTGTGGCACTTGCTCCTAGCCAGTTCTCAGAAGCCAGGACTCTCCTCCTTCACCTCAGTGTTAGATGCTGTTCCACTGATGAGAAAAGACGAGAATTTTTGCTAATACTGCTCTAAATTTAATGAAAAGTCATTATGACAGCATGGTGTGGGGGTAATGACCCCTGTCTCTGTGCGTTAAGCCCAAAGGGCTGGACGTCTTATGATGCTCGACAAAGCCAGACAAAAACATAGCTGACCTAATTTAGTGTGATGATAGTCCTTCTTCAAGCAAGAGGTTGGTCTAGAGATCTCTAGAGGTACCTTCTGTAACATTTCTGTGATGTGTAAATAGGCATTCCTGGATCACAGTTTTGGATTTAGATGGACATACAAGGTGTAGAAGTCCTCCCTCTTTGTCTGGCTCCTAAGCTCTAACGTTACTCAGATTTTTTTGACAACATGTAAGTCCCATTCATTCTGAATCTATCTGATTTTTCCTGGAATTGATTTTAAGAAGTCTCAAAGCACTGTTTCCTGAGAGCTTCAGCAAAATTCCTGCTTTTTCTGGAGATAAAAGATGGTCTGTCAACTTCGTATGTCTCAGTTCTTTTTTTAACCTAGTACCTGAAGCTTCACCTGAAGTTCAAGCGGGTAACTTGCTTGTTTTGGGGAGGTCATCTGTTGGGGCTATATGTCTGGGTCAGGCACGAGTCAGCAGCGAGAGAGATGTACACAGTGTTGCAGCAATGACTCCTTTGCTGCAGGAACCAGAAGGCCAGAGACAACTGTCCCATGGACTGACCAGCTCCATCAAGCACATAGGGTACAGAAGCTAGAGGGCTGGATGTCACGGTATGAATGCGTGATTTGCCAGTGCAGCATAAAAAAAGTGGAAAATCAGATAGATCAAAATGGAAAGTGTAAAATTTGAAGGTGTACAACCTCTGCAATGTTAAAAAAACCTCAGCTGCTGTTCTCCAGGCTTTTGAGCCTGGGATGCCGGGGGAACAGATGTCCTGTGTAAAGGCAGGCAAGATTCAAGTTGCTTAAAATCTGAGTATTTTTGTATTTGGTCACAAAATAAAATTTGGCCTAACTTGTAAATTCATAGATAAATTGTTCAAGTTAAATTGTTACCAATAGAATGTGAAAACCTTTGAAAAGTCATTAATCAACCATGTTATTCCCAGATTATATTTTACTGTCATGTGACACCAAGGAAAATTGGCAGGAATAAAAAAATATTATGACAGATAATGCTGCAAAATATGTAAACATTTCTGTTGTTGCACATAGCATTAGTATAGGGAGTAAATTTTGAATCCAGGGCAATAAATGTTAAAACGGCTGATGCTCAATGTCATCAGAGGACACGAAGAGTTATCTGAGAATATCTCCAAGGGAATCTAAAGTGACAGGAAAATTTTGAAGCAGCTGGACAGCCAATGAGTCTGAGATTGAATACACTGTGGGGCTTGCTGGAATAGGACAAATGAGATTCAGTAATACGGAATGAATGAGATTAAGAAAGATCTGACTGAATTTAAGACGAATGCATTCCTTCTGAGAGCAGAAAAAAAATCCCAAATTTTTTAGAAGATTTGAATAACTATCCAACATTTGTTGATTAAAGAGGAATACAAGAACAGTTGAACACTAGTGAAATTAAATATTCAGTGAGAGAAGTAACTTGAACAGACAAGGATCTGATAAATTTCTTAAATGAAAGCCAGTGTGGGAGTAGACTATATGAGGATGAACAAAACACTGTGCTTGAATTCTAAAGTGGAGCAGACATGGAGTGCTGAGCCCAACATGCATTTTAAGACTTTTTGCAGACTTGACAGGAACCCGCTAAAAGCCACAAACATATATAAAGTATGAGTTGCAGTTAGCACCATAGTTTTATGGTAGAGAGAATATGGACAAGTAGGGTATTCTCTTTCAAGTTTGAGGGATTTTATTAGGTATTCCTTTTTGAATAAAATAACTTCTTGATGAGTCTTTTAAGTTCCTGTTCCTTTCTCTTTGCACTGTGACTCTGGGATTGCTGATTAGACCCTTCTCTATCTGAAATACAGAGATGGGTCATTCTTTCCTCACTTTGCACAGTTGCTCTTCATTTTATATGTTCAGATCATATGAGATTTAATATTTCTGCAACCTTCATATGAAAGACATATGCAGAGACAAACATACTCTGGAAACATGAATCTACTCAATAGATTAATGAACATAAGTCTGTAAGCCTCTACAATACACAAACTTCTGGATTCAGCTATTTTAAGAATATCAGATTTGGTAATGTGATTAACCTGTTCAAAAAGTTACCTTTCTTACACAGAGCTGTTTTTTCTCATGTCAAATCCACTGATGACCCTTTCATCACCCTTTCCCCCACTTCAGCACTGTGGTCACTGAAATCTTCTTCCAGTGGGAGCAGGATCAAGCCAATGGCTTTCAAACTGACTATGGCAGAAATGCTCACTGTTCAATGCCTTCATTAGCACAGACTCGTTTCGACTATTCAGCTATTTTTTTCAATTGAAATAGCTAATTCAGCTATTTTTTTCAATTGAAAAAGAGACATGTTTGGCCATGAATCAAGTGGCTTTCATACATGTGTATCATTCTTAAGCCTCAAAAGGATTACCAGCTTCCCTTCTTGGTTTTAGTTATAAATGAATTTAATACAAAATACAATTTCAGGCTATCACATTCCCTTCCCAAGGCTTAATTTTCTCTGGTAACATGACTAAGGTGTGTCAAACAATAACAATTCACATGAATCGTGCGCTAGAAGGTGATAAAAATACTTTGTTCAAACACATATGTAAATCTCAAGAAAGTTTATGGAATATACCCGTATCCTTTATATGCTGAAGTAGATAATTTATCACTTCTAACCCTGAAGATTGTATTTATATCCATTCACACTCAGGAGTTTGTCTGAATGATTTTACTGCATAGTTACTCTGCCAACAGCAGTCTTAGATTTCTGACATGCAGCCCACTAAATTTTAGACCTTATATCTATTGAACACACCTGTGAATTGAATTCCATTTTGGAAATTGGTTTTGTTTACACCACATTATATCAAATATAATTTATGTCAGTTTCTGATTTTGTGACCGGTTATTCTGCTGGCTGAAGACAGCAATATCATTTCAGAGGAGGAAACTGTTGATTTCTAGGTGTGTAGGAACAAAAAGCCATTTGTGACTCGGGGCTACGTAACCGAGAGCAGCAACCATAGCCTGGACTCATCCTACACAATCATAGGAATTGGTAAGGAAAGGTCCTGTGTCAACTGGGGTCAGGGAAATTCTTGGGAAAGAAATATCCTACTGTTTTATACTCTTAAACCCTTTGAACTTGGAAACTTATACTCCAAAATGTTATTGCCTTAAGTAGGGGGAAAAGTAAATTTTCATGCACAGTGGGATGTTAAGCCTGCAGCTCTGCCTCACAAAAAGCAGAAATAGTGTTTCCACTTCCATATATATCATCCTGGAAATGTACCTGTGTAATATATATTTAAACAGCCTAACATAAAATAAGATCAACTTTCTGGAACTATAAGGAGGAAAGAGCAGTTAACTTCAAAATATCATTGCAAGAATATTGAAAGACATGGGAAAACAAAGCTATATTGATCCTGACTCCCTCTACAATTTAAGTTCAAGAAGACGAATGTTCTGGGTCTGTGATATTTATGCAAGGATCATCCAGTCAATCTCAGTCAAAGTCTCCATTACTGAGACAAAGAGAAACTGTTCATTATAAAGAATGTGATTTTTCACAAGAGACAATGTGGGGCAGTGTAGGACTCTGAAGTAAGCTTGGCAACTGGAAACAGCCAGGCACCTTGCCCTGTTCTATTCAAAACGCTAGACAAACTTTTCTGAGACCTGTCCTCCGTAATAAACACAAATGGTAAAGGCATTTGAAAGAAAAGTTTAAAAGAAAATTATAAAGAAACCAGTTATGCAGTTTTGCTTCTTAGCTAGGGCAGGGGAAGGAGAAATCACCACTCCTGAAGGCCAGTCCCCCATTGCACTGGAAAATGCATGGGTATGATCATATGTTCTTTTTAATTCTAGCTTAGACTGCAAAAGATAGAACCCTCCTGAGCAATGCGTCAGCACACCAACTGGAAACTGTTGCTCCCAAGAACAACAGGGCAGAAAGGTTGTGCAAGAGGTCCTTAGTTCAATTCAGTACAAAGTTGGAGAGTGACAGTCATGGATTGCTTGAGCTTATTTGGCTGACTTTGTGCTAAGCTAGACCAAAAATGCTCTCACATTCTTTTCCATCAGCTTTTCTGTGGGACAAGTAACCTTCAGCTTAAAACCAGAAATGAACAGCTCAAATTAGGCCTAAAACCTGTCAGCCATTTGCAAGGTGAATAGTACCTAAGTGTTGAAAGAACACGGAATAAGAACTGAAGGAAAGGAAAGAAGATTAGAGTTGGTTTTCATTGGTTTGAGACATCTGAAAAATCTTAGCTAGCCTGAGAAGATTATGTTTTTCATTCTATCTTTGTACTGATTATGGAGCATTTACTATAGATACATGAAAGTTTACAATACAAATTAGGATATATTTCAGAGTTTTAAGAAAATCCAGTGTTCATTATTTAATGGTATGTAGGGTATATTATGTTTGCTGAAAAGCAGGAAACATTTATACAGAGTAGTGTTACAAAATTGTAGGTAAAGCCACTCATTAGAGAAAGATTAACTATATAACAAAAAGGAGGGAGGGAGAGAGGGAGAACAAGAGTGCCAAAGAGAAGTGAGGAGGGAGAGAGGAAGAGGGAAGGAGAGAGAACACCTCCATTTATTGTCAATGACTATGGAAACCTGCACATTCTGGTATGTATTTTCCTGAACTCTGCTTTGCTTGAAGACTATGATAGATCTATTACTGCAAATTTCAGCTAGAGTTTTTGAAATCAGGAGTGACTGATGATGAAACAACCAAGATGATTACATTTTTTTACCACAGAGGATGCACCAGTGCTTTACAATATCAAAAGCAATATCATTGTGGAATAATAAGTTGCATAATTGTAGCACCAGGACATTTTTCAACAGCAAATCTATGTAGGCTAAATATTAAATATTTTTTAAAACTTTGGTTTGCAACCCCCTGAATACATTCTAAATGAGATATAGTGTCCTCAGAAAGGAAAATTGACTGGTACCATGCTTGCTTTTCTTAGTTATCTGTCATGGGTTTCCTAGTGACAGGTTTGCAGGGTCCCAAGACCAACCAGTCAAAAGAACTAAGTTACAATAAGCTACCTTCAATATGATTACAAAATAACTGAATGATAAAAATTCATTTTCTACATAGTCATATTTCTTGTAACCGGAAATGCAGTGTTTGAGTGTGATATTTGAATAAACAGTCTGGTGAATTGCACTTCTACTAAAACTGCTTTTTCTTAGAAATAAGTAAGGAAGAGAAAAATTACCAATTTACCTGTTAGTTGATAGAAGCTGTGAGGATTTGACAAACTGGGGATAAACAGTCAGAGTATTTGGTGATCTAACCATCTCTGGCTTCTCCTGCTGGGTTTAGATTGAAAAACATAATTATGTAGGATAGTATTTTTTTTAGAGTGCTTAATATTGGCCTACAGGTCTCAGCAATAACAAGGTAGGCAATGACTCATTCAGAAAACACAGAGTCTGAATCGCACAGTGTTTTCTTCACTTGGACAAACACTTCTGAACAAAGAGAAAAGTGTTTAGGATTGGTTGAAGTATTTTTAAGCTCAAGTTACAGGTTTTTAATATGTAACAGCATGTGTTCGGCGATTTGAGTTTCTTAGGGAGCTCAGATGTATAGATAGGTCAAGATCCAAGAAATCAATCCCAATTATTTTTTCCAGGTATCTGATCTTCTGCTGATGAATCATGAGAGGTTGGATCCTGGACCTCTCCTGTTAAGGGCAGAGAAAAATATGCTCCAGTGGATTCAAGAATATTACTTGCAGTGCTTTGAAAAAGTCTAAATATTTAGACAGGAGGATGACTAAAACATTATCCTCTTTGCCACTACTGTGGTTAGGGTTTTTAACCCGAAAAGTATTTTGCAATGATAACTTCAAGTTAAGATAGTTAGGTGGCACTTTATGGATAACCAAGTTCCTCACGCTGTGTTCTGTATCTACTTCTGGTTGTTTTATTAAAAATAGAGTTTAAATGTATATTCGTAAGAATTAAATAAAATACTGACTAAACAGTTCTTTGCTTATAACAACTTTTCCTTAAGCAGTAAATCTTCTCTTCCAGTTAATAATAAATGATATGGGATGGTGTGCATTTAGCACTCTTTTTCCTAAAGCTGATGTTCATTCCATGGCAGTGCTTTTCTGTGAGATGCCTTGTCACTATTTGGAAGACACAGGGGAAAGACAAAAGGGGAGTGTAAAAAAGCTATTTTGTTGTTTCCATTGAACCCCCTCTAGACCCTCTTGTAGTGTCTCCTGTGTTTGTGAAACTGTGTAGACTTACTGTGTTATGAAGTTCTAATACACTGTTTAAAATGACATCATTTCAGTTCGTTTTCACACAAGTCATTAAATCAGAGCACTCTGCTTCTGCGGGGTTCTTAAACAGGCAATGATGGCAGTGGTGGGCCTCAGCTAAAGAGTGAGGGGACACATGCTTTGTGCTGAGATCTGTTGACCCTCTGGGAGCTTAGGAAAGCTAGAAGGTTACTGGAGTCTTTTCAAACAAAGGAAGCTAAAACTAATTCTGTTTGCTAGGATTTCTTCACATTACAGCTATGACTGTCATCATAAACACGTCATAAACCTGAAGAAATCATAGTCTTGCTATCAGTAAGCAAGCTTATTTTTTCTAATCTCCTCTATTTGTTCTGTGCTCCTTCGGAGTCTTCAGCATTTTGGAAGCATTCTTAGTTTTCAGTCAAGATGACAGGGCAAATATTGAAACGTAAAATCGAGCAGAAAGCAAGGATTTTACTTAGTTTGTGTTAGCTTCATACAAGCATAATTCCCGTTAGCTTTGTCTGATTTAGATTGGCATAAGCACAGGTGAATCAGGCCCAAAATCCCATCCTTTATACTCCTTTCTAGCTAGCCAATTAACTACGTCTTGAACAAATGATTGAAGATGTCACATTTACATGAAAATGGAAGAAATACAAAGTGATTTCATACCTTTAGACTTATTGCCTCTTCAGACCACCAGACTTCAAAGTCTTTTTGCAGCTTCATCATGGCTTTTTCCATAAGAAGCTGCAGGTGCTCAATCTCTACTTTTAGCCCTTTCAAGCGATTGAACATTGTTTTATAACTAATATGAGAAGAAGAAAGTGTATTACGGACCTTCCAACACATATCCAAACAAAGTTTCATCCTACCCGGAATAGTTACAGATCTAAACTGTAAAGGCATATATAATCATCATAGATACAGGAGACATAAAATGGTGGTAGGGAGAGACATCTCACAGTTTAGAATAGCTTCACTGGACTGTAAGTACAAGAAATTTATCCCACATAGCTTTTATTTCACTAAACAAATTAGTGAAATTCAAGTGGGATCAATATTGATTAACAATTAAAATATAGGTTCAATCAAATATGTCAATTATTTCTTTTGACCTCTCAGCATGTTACCATTAACAAACAACTGGTCGCCAGAGCCTGGATTCAGACAGGAGCTGAGCACTGATTCCCCTTTCAGATGGAAGCTTCATTAACGAGGCCTCTTGGCAAAAATATAGTTGGAGATTTACCAGCAGTATGAAACAGCCAGAAGTTTCTTCACAGACTGCACATAACATTAATGCTGGGAAATTACTTAGAACTGATATCCTTGCATCTATTTTCTTTTATCCTGTTGGCTACAGCAACATTAGAGCAAGGATTGGTTAACCAATGCATATTCTGCATATTGTTTAACTTAGTCAATTCTGCGTAGCCTAAAGGTTTTCCTGAGGTCAAGGAAGGCAGGACATTTCTGAATCAACCAAAAAGGTTCACAATACATTTGGATTCAAACAACAAGTTTCTACCACTAATCCCCAGGGAGGACATTAAGCTATTTTAATTTATTTTTAGCCATTAGCCCCAGCATAAATTTTCCCCACTCATGTACTGTGGCATCTTACAGACAAACCAACAGCATATACACAAATTTAAAAACTATTAGTGAACCACAAAGCTGACATTTATAAAATGTCAGAGAAAACCCTGAGGGCAACTGTGTGTGCAGAGCTGTAATTGGAACATACTATCAGTATAATTTATCTTCTAAAGAATGGCAGAAGTTTATGCAGAAATAATACCTTTTTTTTTCTTCTTCAATTTGCATTCGAAGGTTTTCCTCCACTGGATCAAGTGTATTGAGCTCTTCAGAAGGACTGGAAACAGCTATAGGAGAAATGACCAGATGTAAGTAATGACCATGTGATATTAAAAGAAGCAATTTTTAATTAGAATAAAAAAACTATTTTTTAAGAGTTAGGTAAAGACATGGGGGTCATTGACTGTTTCTTCTAGAAACGCTTCTTCAAATTCCTTATTTAGGCCTTACTTAATGTAAGAGACACTCAATAACTAGCGATTTGAATTGAATAGTTTTTAATGTTTTTTTTTTGGTAAAGACTGGAATATTCATTTTAGATATGAATAAAAGTGAGTTTTGCCAGTCCATATGAAAAGTTCATTTTTGGCATAAAACCCCACCAAATGCATTCAACCTCATAGTTTTCGCTACAGCGACAAGACCAGAACTGCAAAGTTGTTGTGAGAAGATACAGCAGTAGCTGTGCTGGTGCCTGGAAACAGAGTAACAGAAAGAAGAGTAAAAGAGAAATCCTGAAGAAGAAATTACCTTTAGTAAGCAATAAATTCAGAAAATTAGTATAAATAAGGAAAATGTCCTGAAACTATATGAGCAATTTTTCAAGGTAAAGGAGAAGTGAGGAAATACCTCAAGAGTAGCCTAAGTTAACCTAAGAAAGCAGCTTAGAATTTCCCCATCCAATAACAGAGCTAGTTAGCATGCAATACACAAGATGCTTATTCTGAGAGATAGCAAAACAGTCTTTCCATCATGGATTACATGTTCAGCAGTGAAAGGAAATGTAACGTTGCTTACTAGTATAACAATTTCTGTCTCTAAGATGGATGAGAGTAGCTTAAGGTTCCCAAGGAAACATGTTTAACCCTTTTAACTGAAGAAAAATGAAAGAAATAGAAGACTTGCTGTACAATACATGCAAGTTCCATTCTGCCTATTATTTCTGCCAAGAAAATAAATTCTACTTCAACCTATCACGAGGCCTGAGGAGTGCACCCTCTCTTCAAGGAGAAGAATTCTGTCTGGAACACGAGGGCAGTAATGACCCCACTCCACCTGCCAGCATGCCAGCTGAAACCATTTATCTTTTGTTGTAGCAGCCTGTAGCTTAATACATAAGAAGCTGAAAAGCATTTTATTTCATTTAGAGTACTTAGGTCAAGCATGTTAATGCAGATGGCCAAGGTGGACAAGGCCCATGCATTATTCCCATTTCATGCATCGAAAGGCTTTGTTAGATGTGTAGATTACAAAACAAGGACAAGATGAAGACATTTGTGGTGGGGAGGGTACCCTCGAAAGATTGAAAAATAAACTGCTTGGACTGTAAAGTGAACGTGCAAGCCAGGAGGTGCACACCATCATGGCAGAGGAGATGTTAAAACAGTGGCATTATATACCAAGTTATACCTGAACACAATGAAGGCCGTCATAATCATACCAGAACCTTTAAAGAAACTGTTAAACCTTTCAATGACTACAGAAGATCAGGATTTTCTGATTTGTCAAATTTCATCCTCAGGAGAAGACATAATGTGGGAAAGTGCAGAGCTACGCAGAGAACTTGTGGGGAGACGCTCACTGCAGAGCTCCTGAGGCTTCACACGTGTTCTGACCTTCACGAATACACAGCATCCAGGCTTGAGAGAAACATTCTCTTGTGGAACAAGCAATTTAGGGAGTTACTGCCTCCCAAGTGAGCTATACTCACAGACCATGTCAGCATCCTTCATATTTTTCCGTGCAAAGTCGGCCAGACTTAGCTTGAGCCATCTTCAGCAGTGGTTAAAGGAGACTCTCCTGAACACACTGAAGTGCATTTGGCCTATTTGCACAATCTGTTACGGTGTCTGAGTTCAGGAGGTAGCAGGTCTAGCCCCTTATGATGAAGGGAAATAATAAAGAGTGGAAGACAGTAACATTTGAAAGTGTTAATGCTATTTCTGAAGTGAGGACTTCATGAAAACATCACCAAATTCTGCTAGTCATTACAGAGTGATGGAAGGCTGTAATATTGCAACTTTCCTTCCCTGATTTATTTGGACTTCTCGTACTCAGAAAAATATTTTTGCACTAGCTCTGAAAGGGCAGCCAAACTTACGCAGAATTTTGTCACTCATACATAAAAACACCAAGAAAAATGTTTTGCTGCTGCTGCTGGCATGCTGTAGAAGGGATTATTTGGTTGCAAGCTACTTTCAGAAATAATAATAAAGCCTTTTATATGAGACAAGTACCTCTATCACACAAAGGCCCCGGCATCCTCAACCCTGAATACAGCTATACCTATCATCTCTAGCAATAAGCTCACGATGCAAGCAAGAAACATAGCTGTGAGCAAAGTGAGCAGCATAAAGTTTTGTATGTACAGGATGGAAAAAGACGAGTACGCTGCAAGCTAGTGGGGCCCCAGTAGCAAAAATAGCATTGGATATTTTGTCAAGTAGATGGCTAAAACTTAGACATCCGTCACTGTGTTCCAGTCACAAAAGCAGAAGAGATCTGATCACAGTGTCAGGTGAAGTCCAGTGGTAAGTCAAGTCCAGGACACATCTACTGGGGCACTGCTTTGTAAGTTCTCTGGTGTCTTTTCCCATGCTGTTGCAGTCTCCATTTCAGCTTTTTGTCATGCCTACACCTGGCAACAGTGTGCTTGTGAACTGAATAGCATTCTGCTCTGAAGACTAGACTTTTGAAATCTGCCTACTGTAATATATACAGATGAACACATGGGTCTCTCCTGATGTTCCAAGCAAAAGATATCCATGGTCTGGTGGGATGTATTTCAACCCTTTTGTTCGCTGCTGCTTCTGCCTTCTCCTCATTCCCCGCTACTTCTATTCTCCCCTCTCCCTTTCACCCCTCCCAAATCCCTGCAGTGACCTCTTTCTGCCCCTGGGCTCCTGCTGCTGCAGTCTCACACCCCGCTCCTCCCACCAGCCCAGGCACTTTCAGCTGCAGCTGAATCTAGAAAGCTAAGGCGGAGGTTACTGGCTCATTGTATCTCATGTCTAATGTTAGCATTTTTCAGTGCGCAGGCTCAGTTATTTTAAAATAACATGAGAGGGACAGCTGAGTGAATAAACTATAAAACACAGAAAGCATAATGTTTACTCACAAATTTAAGATAGAGACCTAAGAAGAAATACTTTCTTTTTGCTACAGTTTTTTAATCCTCTGAAGAGTTTCCTTTTTATTGTATATATCTGCCTGACCATGCAGAAGCAGAAAATGTTTATTAAAACATCGAATCATTTTATCTATGTATTAACTGCGTATATACGAAGTACATGTAAATTACGAAAAACTGAAAATTCACAAGACCAACTTTTACCCATATACATTAAAACATTTGCAATACATTAAAAAGTGCAGAGGTGCTACTGCTGAAATATTAACTATCAGATATTATTTCTGCAACTGCACAGAAGAACACAAAGTGTCATCTGCTTTGTTCACTCAGGGCTGACTTTTAATTCATTGACAGTTTGTCACATGAAACTCGATTGCACAGTCTCGCTCTGTGCTTTTAGTGCATCAGCTGAGATGAGCCATTCGGCTCATGTGCAATATCATGCACTTTTAGTGCCCCAGTGATTTCTCCTGGGAAACAAATGCAGCTGGTGCGATTTGATCCTGGATAATGCAGACCCAGGTTTTGGGTGCAGAGGAGGTAAGACACGCATGCTTAGGAAAACCTTGCCTCTGTATATACTAGGGGATTCTGCTGGCATGCCTCCATCTAATTCTATACAAGAGTTATTTTAGCAAAAGTCAGCGATGTACGCATAAGGGGTATTAGTTCCTCTACACTAGCGTAACTGCACATACAGCAGAGTGGCAAAACATACGAATCCTAAGCTGTGAAGTCTTGTTCAGAGTACTGAGTCACACGATGTAAAGAAGAGATTTTGACAGATCGGTTAGTGAAACAACTAGCAACTTTTATGTTTATCGTCAGTCTGACTTTTTGTTTCACATTCAGATACAACCCATTTGGTGAAGTGAGGGACAGGGTGCAATTGATACCAGCTGCCTGCTTAGAGAGGAAGGTGAGCTCTGCGTGAGTAGACACTCTGTTCATATCATAAAGCTTTGCGGGTTTTGGTTTTTTTTCATAAAGAAGATTGTAAGAGGCATTTCAAGATGTAATGATGTCATTCTAATGAAAGGGCCAATTTTGGAGCACAGGAAGTAGTAAATTTTACAACACATTCCACATCATCAAATCACACAGTACCGGAAAGAAATGATAGCACCTGCTAACTGGATCACTATTTCAAAGCAACATGGCAAGCATGGATGAAAAACGCTATTTCTAGCATGAGATACCAAGTGTTACCACCATGGTTTACTGCAAGCTGGCAACAACTTGAAATACTCTGGCAGATTCTTGTCTACAGTCAGAAAATTTTGCAAGAAACTCTCTGTGACCCTGAACTTTATCCTCTCTGGGGTGCTCATATATTTCTCGACCTGAGTGTATCCTAGAAGTCAAACTCCTAGGGATTTATTGTCTTGTGCCTCAAATAACATTGTGCCCTGCCCTCCAGCTGTACTTCTGCAGTCAAAGATTTTAATTTTTTCACTGGATAGTCTTGTGTTTATCCACTTAAATTTATAGTCACTTGAAGTAACCAAATTTAGAATTGACTTCAGTATCCAGCTAATATTTTTACTGCTTTATTTATCAGCTTTGCAGCTTTTGGCAAAGTCAGGCTTTAGTGCTTTCAAACTGGAGCACACGGCGTCATTTGTGCTTTTTAAAAAGAACCGCCCATCCACTGTTATTCAGGAACAGCTTACAAGTAATTGTTCCCTTCTTTCTTATTCCTCTCCTGGGCCATGTCAACCTATGTTTGTCACCCGGCACCACGTGTGTACCTTATACAGAAGCAAAGATGGGTATGCACAATGAAACTAATGTGAAGACGAAAATATCCTAATGTCTGGAAGAGTTTATACTGTGGGTTTTAGAGCAATTTACTCCTTATCCTTATGTAATAGATTTTTTGAAATTTCAGCCAGTTGGTCATGAGCATACATTAAAACAAACTGTCCTATTTTCAGCCCTTACAAGTTTGTGTAAGTGTGGGGGATTAAGTGCATGTGTATTTTGCTGATTTTTATTTTTATTTTAATCACTGAATTTAGTAAAAGAGTCCATCGGTATGGTGGTTTTCTTTGTATCATTGTATTGTTTATTGTTTTACTGGCTTAATATTAGCACAAACTGACTGACTTCCAATGCACACCTGCAAAGTGGAGCTATTTTTTCCAGTCTTAGTGAGTTGCTTTGACTAAATAAAGTCTCACACTTCAATTCCCTCAAGTTTCTTCTTTGAAACTAGTCATCTATATATTTGCTTCTGAAAATACATGGTATATGAAACAAGGCGTTGCCTTCACGTCAGCTGCACTCAAACCATGAAAGTTTCTGAAACCACTGTGGCTTAAAGTTCTCTGTTGGTTTCCAAATTTACAAGTACAATATACTGGGGGGGGGGGAGCAACTTCAAGTTTAATATGTTCCATACATGCCAGTTGATCTAGGAGATTAGTAACATAGCTGGGTCTTAGTCAGGAAACCCCTACTAGTTCAGATTTTTGCCTACACTTAATAAATGCATTTAACCATTTGATTACATGAGATTATTGTTGCATCACTTATCTTGTTCATAATGTTAGACAAAACCATACCTGTTATTTGAATGATCTTTCACTGCCTCCCAAGAAGGGGTCTGGTTTGTCATCCATAAGTTTTGAGGCTTCGTTAACGTTCATTTCTACAACATTCAAGAGCTTTCATGGAAAAAAAAAAGTCTCTTTGCTAAGTTTTGTCATGCTTTTCTTGAAATAAAAGGACTTTGGTTTTGGGACCCTCTGTCCCTGCTGGCCACGCTCATATCTCACACTGAGGGCCACACTTCTGCTGGTCCTCCCACGCGCACACCCACCGGCTGCAGCTGCAGGACAGCTAGACTGTCTGTGCTGGGCTACCAGCTCAAGCAGGAGCAAGAAGCATACAGATATTTAGGCATTTGTTGTAACTCAGACAGCTCTTTGCTATGACCTACAAAGGAAAGCGCATTTAGCTCGATGTTCTGGTAGCTGCCAGCTGAATTACACTGTACTGTGTATGGAGAAGAGACGATCCTGACATATCCAGAAACAATTACAACTTCTCCACAAGATTCTCATCTGGAGAAGTATATCCAAACTCTGCACATCTGTGGGATATTATAGGTAACTACTTGTTCCAAGTCATTATTTTCTTTGATCTTAAACATGCAAAAATTTTTTGAGCAAAGAAGTAGTAAATTAATTTCTTTTAGACATTTCAGCAAAATAGTAAATGGAAGAAATTTTTCACCAGATTTTCAGCTTCTTCTGAAACACTGGCTATCACATTAGCCATGCTATTTCTTGTTCGCTCCTTATCCCGTGCTTTACATGATCAGATGGAAATTGCTATTCTAGGTCTGACCTTTACCTTGAAAAAACCAAAGCAAATACAGATGTGAAACCACTCCATTTGTTGTTTATCGTTCATAAGATTACAGAACTTTTGTTTATTGCAAATATCTCTCAAGGAGGAAACCTTGGCTGATAGAGAACTAGTCAAGCTACCCAACACACCCACTGGACATGGCCAGAAGCTTGCAGCACCTTAAACTGTGAGTTATGCTTAGATATCCTACCATCTTTTTAGAGCCAATAGGGAGAGGCTATTCTGAGATATATTGAAGCTAAAGCAAACAAGCCTAGGCCTAGAATCAGTAGACTGTGTACATAAAACCAAATTTATTTCTTTGCTCTCTCCACCTCAAGTCCTGTCTTAGAATTAGAGAGTCACTCTGGTTGTAAGTAACATGAGAAGCCTGCGTGGTCCAACCTCCTGCTCAAAGCTGGATGAAAACTGAATCAAACTAGGTTGTCCAGACATACCATGAAAAACTCCAAGGACAGAGATCCTGCAAACCTCTCTGAGAACCTCTTTCACTGTGTAGCTATCCTCATAGCATCTTCTTCCTATTATCTTAATTTTAGTAGACCAAATTAGAGAATTGAGAGCTTCATTTCCAAATTCTGTCTTGCTTGCTTACCAGTCACCAGAATGAGTCTCTAAATAACAATGCAATTCACACTGAACTTTTCAGTATTTCAGAAAATATACTTATTGCAAGAAAGCTTACAAAGGCTGCAAGCTGTTCCAACGACAGTGAAATGCTGGAGTCACTGTCAATAAAACTGAGAACTGGATATCTGTGCTACAAGTTCATGACTCCTAATAAAAATATCACTTGATCCAAAGATGTCTTTTCTCTTTTTTGAGATCTGATAAGCTGAAGTGGGTCACATAGGAAGCTTAATAGAACACTCAAGTAATCTCAGAATTTACTGACAGTTCAGGAGAAAATTTTTGCTAAGATTTCCAGTAAAGATGCAGTTCTTGAAGATACAGTGAAAGAGAAAATTCATGGCTGCCTCTATAATTTAGCATTGCACCTGGTAAAACCAGTTAAGAAGAGTAACAGAAAAAACACAGCAACAAATAAAACCACAGAACACCCTAGAAAGACTGAACAGAATTTTATGGAAAGAAAGGTCTGTGTGGGTTTGAGGCCTGAAGGGACAGGTTTAAGAAGTGTCTTCTTATTCGAATATACTCCTACAGTTTTAAACTTCATTCCTACCTAATACTGGGAAAAACCCAAAAGGCATTACCTAAAAAGAAACCTCAAGTGCAGCTGCAGGGGAATCATTGCTGCTTTCTACGGGCTGCTTCGAATCCACCGTTCTTTTTCCTGATTATGATCATCTTTACAGAAGAATTTGGTACATACAAAAGTACAAAAGCTCTTCACAAGCTCAGAGTTTTAGCCATATACTCTGCTGACTTGAAGCATAAAATAGCATGTGAAACCAAAAGAGTAAGTCTGTTACGGTGTGTAACTTCACAGTTACCACAGGCTAAAGTCTATGCTTTTTACCTCCATGATAAATCTGGAATAACTACAATGACTTAAATACACTGCAGGAACAAGAAGATATAAAGATCCTCTAATGTACTTATAATACCTTACATAACTACTTAGATATGTTTTCAAAATTAATTTTCCATCAGTGTTTCAAGCATTTGATTAAAAACTGATTTGGTAAATATTTCTAAAAACACTTCATATACAATACAATAATTGCACAAAGGAAATTCAAAAGTATCTTTGTCTCTGCCGGAGTAAAACTCTTATTTTAAAAAAGGCAGAGGCACTGGTTTCTGAATTTTCAGCCAGTTTTGTTATTGATATCTTTGTCCTGGCAACAGTGAAAAATCATCATTCTTTTAAAAAAACACAATCTTACCAGCTTTCTGTCAGTCTCAGAATCTCAAAAATAAGCCTTAATGCAAATAATTTCTATTTCTTTTCCCTTGAAATAGGAAGACTGATGAAATAAAAGCCATCACTAAAAAGCATGGCCTTGATACCACTAGAGGTCACCCTAGGAATAAACTCAGTGCCCTGCATGTACAAGGAGGTCACCCTAGGAATAAACTCAGTGCCGTGCACGTACAAGGCCAGCGAACTTTCACGAAAACACTGCTGTTGCTTGAGATTTCAAGCACCAATATATAGAAGAACGTGACACACAGAATCATTATGCATATCAAAACTGTGAATTTCTAAGAGAAACCTTTCCATTATTTTGAGGCCACTACAAACTAACTACTCTTTTTTTTGGGGGGGGCGGAGTTGAAAGTAACATATTTTACAGACTGGAAATACATGAACCAAGCATCTTTGGAAGCCTGGCAGCACTGGGGACATATCGTTTTATCTCTTGTTAAAAAAAAAAACCTTAAAATTCTGGACTTCAAACAGATCATTTCTCTAAAGTGCTTTATTTAGCCCATGCATGCACAAGATACCATTTTTTCAGCACTACGAATGATGGTCTTAAAACAGTCCATCTATTATTCTCCATGGACTGCGTTGTATTTGTGCGGGAAAACACAGACGATCACTTTCCTCTGCTTCTGTCATTTTGTGGTTGAAAACACTTGTACCTCTTCATTTCATGGCATTAGTACAGACCACGACTCTCCTGCTTTATATGAACAAAGTTAAAAGGCATTTCAGTAACAAGATGTAAAGCAGTGAAAGAAACTGAGCTCATTTTGTTTAAATATGGATTTACTTAAATAAGAAATTAACTCTGATGCAAACCAGCAGTTTGGAAGTGCTATGTGCTTTCCACGCACGCAGCAGATGAGTTCAAGACAGTTACTAATTATTAGCCTAATTAATGTTACATATGTCGGTAGGATGCTGCTATGGTTGCAGAGAGAACTATGGTACAATTCCAAAACACACCTTCTGTCCTCACCTGATAAAAACCTTGGTGGCCCAGGCTTTCTAGTGGCATGGGCTATACTGGAAGCGTTCAAGGCCAGGTCGCACAGGGCTTTCAGCAAGCTGATCTAGCAAAAGACGTCACTTCTCACGGCAGAGCGGTTGGACTAAACGATCTTTAAAGGTGCTTTCCAACCCACAGCATTCCGTGATACTGTGATATGTTGCCCTGGTCAAGTGGGAGCAGCAGTTCCCAATTCTACCTCTCCAGATACGCAGAAACGTGTCAGACAACATATTTGCATCCCATCACGCATAGGATCTATGGTAGTGGCAGCTTCTTGTAGCACCACAAACTAGTGCGTTGGAGGAATAGTTTCTTTGAAATTCTTTCCTAAGACTGGCTGGATTATTCCTCCAGTAGTACCCTGACGCATTATACAGCACTGTCTGTCCCTGTTTTATTCTGGTACTGCTCAAGCTGTTCTTTCACTTCTAATCAAGGAAAGGTGAGGAAGCAGAATGAAACACACTATAAAGAAACACATAGCAGGGCAGGAACAAGGGCATGAACTGCTACTAGTATCTTTAGAACTGGTGTGTAACTTTGAAAATGTAGGAAAAGATGATGCAGACAAAGCTATAGAGGGAACAAAGATAAGGAGAAAACTCCCTATTTTTGCTTAAAAAAAATGTGTGTTACAAACTTGAACATAAAAATAACAGATGACAAAATCCTTGCTCTCAGGCATTTGCCACGAAGTCATATGCTGGTATGCATTTTTGGGGATTCAAATATATCTCTTATTTCACCTAGTCATATTTATTTTTCATGAGGAACGGGCATTTTCAAAGGAAGTTTGCTCAAAAAAGAACTTGAGAACAGTTCTTTGAATAACAGCAGAAATATCAAATCTTGTTTCTAAAAGCCAAGTTACAAAACCTGGGAAAACAAGGGGTTTTTTAACAAAGTGTTGACAAAACTGGGCCTTAATGCTGAAATCCTTAAAAAGGATGCAGATTCATTACAAAGACCCATATTTGCCATCTTTACACGTTAGATTGTACCTTTTTTTTTTTTAAATAGCTCTATAGAGACAATGGAGTTGGACAGAGAAATTAATTTGGTCCCAATAAACCTCCCGAGAAGTAGAAAAGTTTTGCCATCTCTTGATGTTTTCAGGAGAATCTCAGAAGAACTAATAGGTTGCTACTAGCCTAGATTTCAAAACTTACATAATAAGAGAAAAGAGGCTCATGGAGAACAAGATGAATAAGAAAAATATTTTAAATGGAAAGCTGAAAAACTGTGTTTCAACTAAACTGATAAAGTAACAGCAATTATCGATAATGAGGGGCATGCTGTGCTGAAGACGCTGCATCACTGGCTGCAGACTCTACCATTCACGTTAATTTAGAAAACATGTTTCATATTGCACGTAATGAATGACGTTCTGTGTATGAAGCTTTGTCAGGATCTGTTTGGAGCTATCTGAACAGCCTGGGGGACCTGGAGATTTACTAAACATTTCTGCTGATATGGACAGATCAGCCAGGAGTATGTTCAAGGGTCCACCCTGACTTCCAGAGCTGACCCTACACAGGCCCTTACTTGAGATGTAGTTGAATAGTGCTAGTGTCAGTTCAGTTGCTTCCGTTATGGAAAGTTACTGTGTAAAACACGTGTTTGCTAGGATGACTGCATCCCTGTAGAAGTATCTTCCCATTAGAATATGTCATGGGATTTCCTATGTCACGAGGCAGGTCCAACTTAGGATTCAGTCTTCTGCCCATGCTGGTGAATATTATTACATTAGCCTGACTGTGTCTGTAATCATGTTCTATCAATGCAAAACTGGAATAAGACAATGAAGAATCAGGTCCTGTATTTTACCTAAATGCTAGTTGAAAACATCTTAAGACAATGCTTCAATGTAATCATATAAAATAAGTATTTTCCTTCTAAAAGATTGCAGACCCCAGGGAAAGCTTTTTTTTTGCACTGTTTTCTTCCCTCTTTTCCACTCAGAAGCATGCTGGTGACCCAGTGTTGCTGCTCTGTCAATACTTCAATAGTATGCACATTATTTCGTTTTAAATACTACCTAAAGAATGCAGTCAAGCATACAAAAGGAATTTTAAATACAGTCTAAAAATGCAGTCAAGCATGTTACTCTGAAAGATCTCACTGAATGAAAGAAGTTATTTGCATAATAAGGTATTCTTACAATTAAAGTCACACTTGAGAGTGAATCCTTGCAATATTACATAAAGTATTTGATATTTCTGATTGGATATTGAAAAACACGGAGCACTCCATTCATTTCAATGAACCCTCCCCACTATTTGTGTTCTTTGTTAACTCCCAGCATATGGTGTTTTAAAAGAGATAGCTAAGAACGATGGGATAAGTTGTGGAGCTTTCCTTCAATAAGAAATCCACATCTTAAGCATAGCCATGAGGTAAACAGATCTACACTGTTTAAAATCCAACCAGAATAGCTTTTTAAAGAGTTTTAACCATAAAATGCTTTAAGTTAAGAAAAAAAAAAGGCAGCTGGAACATGTTAACTTGGTTTCTAATTGAAACAGTGGTGTGTTCTGTTTCATGTTGGGATTTCAACAGACTCTTAATTAGACTTTTTACCATGCATTTTTCATTTAAAAATATCTTGATGACATTCTGGTCATCAAGAATATCCTGGGAGACTTGACACCTGTTACTCCTTGGAAGAACATTCATCCAAAAGGCAGGCAGGCAAATGATACTCCGCAACTGGTAGAATAAATATTAAGTCAAAATATCCAGAGTATTTAAAAGAATAATGAAGGTGAAAAAAGAGTCTAGAAAATAGTTTGTGCAGTTCAGACTTAGTGACGATAAGCAGAAAACAATGCTCAAAGCAAAAGCCAAAAAATGGGTTGCCTACTATGTTGTGGGATACTAATAGAATATTTTCAATGTGCATGTATAGCTGGTAAAGTCACTACTATGTCAGTTCCTAAGGACATGAAAAAAAATTCACTTACCTGTTTTATGAATAGCCGCTTAGATAGCTATTGAAAACAGCATTTGCAACAGATTTCTATATAGTAATAAATCAGTATACAAGACCAGATGTTATCACGCAGATTGAAACACACAGTCAGAATACATCAGTTCATTTTTATAAACACAGGATTCCTTATTCAGGAATTCCTTATTCCTTAAAATTCCTTAATCGGGAATTCTCATAAAGCGCATTGCTATGATTAATCTTAATTTAACTTCTTAAAGTGGCATAAAATTAATAAATAGACAGTATTAAATCCTGGAGGGACTTAAAGAAAGAGTTCCATGCTATACTAAAAATATCGCCTTTAAATTGAACTTCAGATACTAGAACAGAACAGAATAGAATAGAACAGTCGTTGGATGGGACCTACAATGATCATCTAGCCCAACTGCCTGACCAATTCAGGGTTGACCAAGCTAAGGCATGTTATTACAGGCATTGTCCAAATTAAACAGCATTGACCACCTCTCAAGTACGCCTATTCCAGTATTTGACCACCTTCTTGATAAAGAAACGTTTCCTAACATAAAGTCTGAACCTCCCCTGATGCAGCTTTGAACCATTCCCACATGTCCTGTCACTGGCTACAAGGGAGAAGAGATCAGCACCTCCTTCACTTCTTCTCATACTGATCAAAACAAATTGAGTTTGACTCCTGGGCTTTATAGACACAGACAGCATTAATTTTCAGTGCTGATTTTTAAATAAAAATAAAAAGGATAAATGTATAAAATAAAAATATCACCAAAACAGCTTGAGATGCGTGGCTAAATTAGAAAGAGAAAGGGAAAACTATTTTGCTACTCTGCAGTAGCTTATTTTCCTGACTTTTAGGAGAAAAGAAAGCCCTTAAATTTTCTGTCCCTTACTAAGAGACAAATTGTTTACTGTGTTCTGTATACACAGAAATAAAGCCATCAGCTGCAATGTGGTCTGAGTTAGCACCATCCTTTATGTGAAGCAGGTCCTTGAAGGCACATTTTGGGATTCTTTTATGGATCTAAGTGAGGGGGACTTAAACTGTTATTGCCCCAGCAGTCTTCTGTCACGTTTTAGCCGGTTTACTGTCCCAAAAGTGGAATTGTCATATGAACACTCCTAGGCTGTCAGTGGAGTCACCTTAAAGCATCTTAAACCAAATTTGGATGACTTTACACTTATGTGAACAACTTACATAGACACTTTTAGCTTTGCAGCTGTGTCAACAGCAACTGCAAGAAATAACTTCTCAACTTCTATAACTAGATGCGAAAGAAATGACCTGCATATGCCTTCAGTCCCTTTGGAATGAGAAAATTGAAAAGGATGTTAGACAGATTGCGGCAATGTGGCTAGAAGCTCAGTCTCAGGACAAATTAATGTCTGTTAATGGGAATTCAAGTTAGAGTAATCAGAAGATAAAAAAAAAAAAACAACAAACCAAAAATGAGGAAAGGTTAGATGTCTCTGGTCTTGTGTTGGTCACCCTGAAAAGAAAGAAAGCTTGTACCAAATCCCCAGACCTATAAGACTTTTGCATTATTTTTCTCATGACCCATAAAATCAGATGCCTATTGAGCCAAATCACTGGCAAAGTTCACAGAGTGCATGATCTTTATGGTACGGACTATTGTAGAAATATTGTGGCAAAAAATGTCATAGAAAATACAACCTGCCCCACAAGCACACTGAGCCCTGGGAGAGAGCTTCTTGCCCATGTTGTATGCTATTGTATCTGAAATGTTTTATTCATACCTAGAGCTGCCCTCTGAATGCGCCTTTGGGTTATTTCTCCTTTCAGATGGTCTGTAAAAGACACAAAATGCAAATAGTTAGAATTCAAAGTGTAAAAAATCAATGAAGTTATTTCTTTTTTCCCATCACTTGAAAACCCCTGTGCTGCTGGCCAATTTAAGGGGATTTATTGTGATCCACAGGACAAGCAGTTTTCTGAGCTCTCTCCTTCTTGCTACTGCAAGCAAACAAGTAGGCACAATTTGGCTCTACATATCCTCAGATTTAACTTTGTCCAGTAAGGAAGACTGAAAATGAAGCTATTTACTGTCAAGCACTTTCACAGGATAATCATCTCCTGCTGCTAGATGTAAAAGAAGTCCAAGTGAGGCTAGAAGACATACAGAATTCCAAGTATTTCTTCAAACAGACTTATAGGCGCTAGCAGTGGAAATGAAATATTAGGTCATCCAGTCCACCTCTTTGCCAGTGAAGAATTGGTTCCCTATTTTTTCCATTTTTCCTGTTCGTTCAGCTCAGTTTTAAATATCACATGTGCTAGAGCTTCTGCAAGCTCTACTACTCCACAGAACTCACTGTGTAGATGTCATTGGTTTTCAACCGAAATTTTTCTTTAATTTCATTATCTCATTATTCTTAGGCTCCCATGCTCCATATAATTCACCTTTGCCTTCTTTTATTAATTTCCTTCTTGATCTATGACACTGTTCCAGTTCACCAGTTATTTCAAATGATAATTAGATTACCACATGGGAAGCCATTATTCATAGATATTAATGGAATCTATAAAGGAAAAACATAACCCTAAATGTGCAATTTCAGCAGTATATGTGTTCTGAGGGAGGATGGGATTATGTCTTTCAAGTTTTCAGATTAAAACAATTTATAAGCAGAGACTTATTCATAATCTTTACTAAGCTATACATCTGGATACCAGGGAAAGAAAAAAAAAAAATCCATGCTGGATTCACTTTTTTCCCCCAGACCTGTGATTGTATATATTTTAGTAGCATGCACTCTGAATTAAAAACACCCTGTTGCTTACAAATGAAGACTTAAAGAGTAAGTTAATCAAAGCAAATTAAGTCAGTAAAAGCTGCCAAATGCTTAACTGAAGAATGCAAAAAACCTTTTAAATTCACAGGTCTGGAGAATTAGACTGTTCTATGACCGTCAAAGAACCACGAAAAATTAAACTTCTCTGGGAATTATGAGAATATTTTCAAGTATTTAGTAGCATTATAGAATAGGTATTATATGCAATACGTTGCAGTATAACTGCCAAGTTACATCGTTTTGATTGTTTTCTCAAAACCAACCAAAAAATCCCACCTACTCCTTGTCCATAAAACAGATATTGCAGATTCCTGTTTTTCTGCACAGAAGATTTTATTCTTTTCAATTATTTCTATTTAAACAAATGAATTATCTGTACTTAAAGTTATCTGTAAATTAAGAAAAGCCTTCAGCTACAGAGAAACAGGTTAACTGAAAGAACTAACCTCACCTACCCCAGCCATACCAAATAAATCCTCTATCTCAACTGTACTAACCCTCAATCAAAAAAACCATTCAGTGAAGTAAGCTCCTGATTTCTATAGTTATAGACAAAACCCTCTTGATTAATAATTTTCACCAGTAAAATCCCAGTTAAATGATCAACACTCACGCTGTTTGTGCTTTGAAAAGTTGATATAGCAACTGCCTCAGAAAGCCATCTATACATATATCTTCATGTAAGGGCTCAGAAACTCCTTTTCTGAAGCACTGTGAGCTACAAAAGGCAATGCCACTGGCATTTGAAGAATAGTTCTAGTAGTGAGAATATGCTGCTCACCAAGAATCAACTGAAAATAAAGGTGATATACGAGTTTTCTATCCTGGAAATACATGGTTTTAGTAGTGTTATTTCTCTTTCTTTAATCTTGCTAGAAACAGATCAGCAGCAGTCAAAATGTTTTGCATAAATTTCTATCAAGTGACAACGAGGTCAACAGAAAAACAGCAAGCCAAACCAGTCAATGAGAGTAAGATCAAACAGATAAATAGCAGCTTGCAGTCAATACAAATATACGGAAACAAAAGAATATGGGGCTGGTTTTTAAATGATTATAGCCAAGAAGCTTGACTTCCAGTTACCTAGAATTCACTCTCAGTACAGCTGGGACAGGGAGCACAGAGGCTGCAGAAGCCCAACTTTTATTGCAAGCTTTGTTAGGCCAGCCAGCAGTGTGGAACTGTCCCAAATGCTCCTCCCTCCCTTCATTCTAGCCTTCGTATGCTTCTGCTCCATCCGTGACATGGACCATGACGTTGTAAGAAATCTCGCCCTTCTTCTATTTGGCAGCTTTATGAACGAATGAGAAGTTGGAGCACGTAATCAGAGGGGAACCAAAAGAAAACTTCTCCTTCTCCTAGAAAAATAAAAATCCAGTCTTACTGTTCTTATGGCAAGAGACTTTTCATTCTATGAATAGAAATAGAAAGGTGACATTTATCCAATTCACACAGTCCAAACTGGCTTTTCAGGGCAGCAAAAACTGAACTTCATTTTGCAAAAACACTTCTTAGGGAGAAATTGTATTTGCATTACGGGAAAAGCAGCCCAAACAGGAATTCTGGTTCAGAGGACATGATGGGATCATGAGGCACCTGACTATAATTCCATACCAAGACGTAGCCAGATGATTTAATCTTTCAATTCGTTTTAATCCAATTTGAAATGTGACAGTTTATTTAGATTTCCTTTGGAAAAAAAACCAAACTGGTTTTCATGTAGAAACTCTTATTTTTGACAAAACCTTCACATTTTCTGTACATGTTTTTGATTAAAGTAATCTTGTTCTGTTTTCACTCCAAATACTTGTGGGGGAGACTGAATGTTTCTGACCTGCTCTACTTTTCTGCCTCTGAGAACACCATCATGCCAATGCAAGGCTTGAAGTTCATAAGTGACAGAAGTCAGAGATGAGTCCAGTACTGTTGCCTGCACAGGCCTTCCCATATAAACAAATGGAAGATTTCAGTCTTCAGTACTGCCAGTTCTACAACCTTCATAAACACAAATATTTACTCAGAGAAATATGAAGAATCACGTTCTCATAAAAAAAGCCCACGTCTTCTGATTCCAACAGTGTAAAGTTGTAGACAAGGTAGTGCTTAAATGTGGTTTGCAAAAATTGAATTTAGAACTTGGCAAACATCTTTCAACATATGGCTAATTATGTTTTCTGAAGTTTCACCAAACAAGAAGCTAAAAATAGGTCTGCAGCTGATACCAAATAATTTTTTCCAGTGGAGTCATTCTTCATTTGGAGATAACAGTCCCAATAAAATGTTGAGTGCTGCAACTCCACATGTTTTGGCAAAAAAGTAGTTTTGGGGAATTTAAGAATTCACTCAGCATGCAGCCATCTGTCATTAAGGCTGTGATAAATCTGTTGGTTTTGGCCTGTGTTTCTGGACACACGTACCATCCTGAGGTATGGAAAAGAGATGAACTGGTAACACAGAACTTCAGCTCTGTGACAGGAGACAAAAGCAAGGAAGGAAATGGAGAAGGCAAAATGGAAGAGAGAAGTCTAATTAAGGCTGATGTAAAGCAGAGGAAAGTATCTTATATGCTGACTAAATACAACAGAATCCATAACTTGAATAGTATGGCTCTCCTTTAAATTCTTGTGTTTGAGTTCTTCCAGACTGTTTCAAGGAGCTGAAATTATTTTCCAATTTATTACAGACAATGAATGCTTTGACAATACCACATGTGCTTGACAACAATAAGAAAATGAGTATGTCACAATTAAAAAAAATTGATTTAAGAAAGTAAGTGTTTTGGTTTTGTTTGAGTCCACGTTACAGGTTTTAAAGCTTCTCTTATGTTTTATCAGACCTTCCATATAATATGATTAGAAGGTTTCAAAAACTGCTAACTCAAAGGATAAAAATACCGGCCAAACTGAGAGCACACATACAACCTTAACTCCCTCCTTTTGAGAACATTTGTTGTTATGGGTATGGATAGACCTTTAACCTGATGAAGGGTCTCTTCTGACTTAATATTTGACAGGCTGGAGCCTTCATCAACAACCTCTCATCTCTTGTTATTTTTTAATGCTTTGCTATTATTTTACATTTCCAAGCCTGTGTTTAGCTTAAGAAGTCCAGGAGATCCTGAAATCTTCACACCTCAACTAGGAAGCTGTAACTCTTTCTCCATCTTTCAATAAATCCTCTAATTCCTGGAACTCACCTTCCAGGGTATTTTGGGTCCCTAATAATGCTATATAGTCTAAGTGTTAGATTTATCTTCATTTTTCTGCTTCTCACACTGCCCCACTAATGACTATGCTGGGGGTGCATGAGAAGCTGGGAGGGGACACAGCTGGGACAGCTGACCCCAGCTGACCAAAGGGATATTCCACATCATATATCATGCTTAGCAAAAAACAGCTGAGGTGAAGAAGAAGGAAGGAGGGATGTTGGGAGCGAAGGTGTTTGTCTTCCCAAGTCACCTTTAGGTATGATGAAGCCTGGTTTTCCTGCAGATGGCTGAACACCTGGCTGCCGATGGGAAGGAGGGAAGGATTTCCTCATTTAGCTTTGCTTGTGCATGCAGCTTTTGCATTACCTATTAAACTGCCTTTAGCTCCACCCACGCGTTTTCTCACTTACACCCTTCGGATTCTCTCCCCCACCCCACTAGGGGAGAGCGAGTGAGCAGCGGTGTGGTGCTTAGTTGCCAGCCAGGGTTACACCATGACAGCAAATACGCAGGGTTGTTGTTGGCAATGCAATGCTCCTATGTACGCAGCTGGACCCAGCTATCACCCGACTATGGAGACCTACTCCAGACTCTGGGTCTATTAAATTTCATTCATAAAGTTGTGTGCTTCCACTTCAGTCACATAAGGAGTCCTGCTGAATGAGCACAAATTGAAGTTGTATACTCAGCAAATAATTACTGAAATAGGCGTTTAAAGACAGAGGGGAGGGTAATCACGTAACTTCCATGAGCCTTGTAGAGATACATTTTTAACTGAGCTTGACGTCAGAGTTGTAACAGCTTACAAAAGATTTCTGAAAGTAGAAGACATTGAACCCAAATGGAGATATTTGAATAGAGTAATTTCTCAAGTGGAGAACGTTCAAACAGAGATAGTTATTGGAAATCTCACCAGAAGTGTTCAATACTTTTGAAAATCCGATACTGATATTGTATGAGAACACAACAACCTATGATAAAAAGTATCTGACCAGAAAAGTCATGGATTAAAAAAAATTGTTCTGTTCTAACTCAAAATCTTACAGCACTGAGAGCAGACAAAGTGTTCAGCCTTTCTTTGACCCAGAGAAATATCTGGGGTAAATTCTGACTGTTCTTTACAACCTTTGTCCTTCTCTGATGACAACAGCATGTCAATTCATTGGCTCTATTAGAACAGCGCACAGGGGCAAAGTAGTCTGCACTAGTAATGTGGCTCAGCACTATTTCTGATGAAAATGCTCTATTTTGGGATACATGGTTGGCCAAATCCCCATGTAATCTGACAAATCCTAACTTTCAGAAAGCCCTCGGAGGTATCAGGAGAGAAAAACCACTATAGCAGCACTCAGAGCCTCCTAACTATAGCATACACGTTTTTCAAGGTGTGAAATACAGCCCTCATCAGCATTAAAAAGATATTAAATAATATTTGAGGTAACACACTGTAAAACATAACCTGCTGCAGCAGATTTTTCTGCCTTTTGTTCACTGAAGAAACATCTGCAGCGGTTTAAGATTTTACTGGCTCTCCTTTGTCCTTCTCCTTCTCCCTTCCCTCCTTCCCAAGGTTTGCTGTCAAAGGTCACTGCCCCCACAGCAGAGGGGGCAGAGGCAAATGTTTGCCTGCATTCGGGCCGCTCCAGCACAGCTTGGCATCTCAGCACAAGCATACTGACAATTTAAGCTGTGACACTATCATTGAGTCAACTGGAATGTCTGAAATACTAGCAAACACTTTTTGCCAGCTGTGCTGGGAAGAAAGGATGGGAGACACCAAATTCATCGCTGTAAACCACAGCCTAAACTCAGCACGTGAACAAACGCACTTGCAAGTACACAGTTTTCACAGCATACTCTCATTCTTTGAAGTTTAAATATTCAAATGCACACATTTTACTGTGATGTAGGATACTGCATATTTTGAGATTACTATTTAAAACATCTGACTGGGGCATGTTCCCTGACATGCTCAGCTGAGACAATCACAGTTTTTATTGACTCATTTAATACCTTCAAGCATGATCAAATTTACCAACAGAAAGCTCATGAGACAGCAGTCTCTGTCACTCATTGCTATAGGATGACACTGTATTTGGCTTCACTGTTTATTCCTTGAGCTACTTAATGTATAGTCCTCTAAACTCTGTCCCCATTTCTATGCATTTATTTTAACCTCCATATTAAGTCCCCTCCCCATCTCCTACATGTTCTCGTTAGTTCTGGCCAGATTATGTCATACTTTTTTTTTGTCACAAGATGATTACTTACACTTTCTGAATGATGGGCCTTCCTGTAACTGTTCATTGTTTGGCATGTATTTCCACAGCACCCTTTGTACTACATTTTTCTTTCTAATAGCCTTTCCTGCTTTCTGGCTGGTACAGAAAAAAAATGCTTTGATATGGCTACATAGCAAAACTGTCCAGAAACAGAATTTATTTTTCTGATGACAGCATTCTGGACCTCTCTCCCCCTCTGCGTACAGACTATCATTGGCTGCATAGGCCTTAATTGTTGAGGTGTTCCCCAAGATCCCATTCATCTAAATGAGGGAAATGCTAGCACATACCACAGCTCCCATTCACCCAGAGGCACAGGACTCTTTTCCACAGAACGCAGAGTATGGGAAGTGGCTGATGCACATGCATTCCCAACAGTCCACACACACAATACTGGGATATCTAGGATAACCAACAGAAAGCACTAAGGGCTCTGGACTGCAGTTCAACATCTTGAAACTGGAACTCAGAACCTGGATGCTTTCTGCATTTAGAAACAAACACTGAGACCTTTATTCTACCATCCCAAGGCTGGCTATCACTACCCAGCTGGGGTTTTTTTAAGCTGAACTCAATGCTGCCCAGCCAGTTTTAGCCAAGCATGGATGTTTAGCAGCAAGCACACTCCAAGAGACTTCAGCAGAAGGACACATCTTTTCTGGATTCTCAATGGGTAGGAGATAGACAGCTCAGTCAATAAAGTATGCATTAGCAAAGGTAGTTTGTTGTATTTCATGAATTAAAGTGAACAGGATTTTTTCCTAAATAGCTCTCCTGAATTTAGGTGCCTAAATTTAATTTAAGCTATACAGATGTCAGAGTGTTATTCTAGCTGTTGTCCAAAGTCAACAAATATACTGTGTATCTATCTTCTTTTCATATGCTGAAAAAGAGACAGAAGTTATGCACATCTGGAAACTGTTGCTGTGTTGTTTATCACATCTATTTGTTCTTGAATTAAATATTAAGCTGGCACAAAAAGCATGGCTGAAAAGCTATGCCATATGGATAAGGAATCATAATCTATGAATTTAGTACTCTGGATGCTCATATGACTAAATGCAGCTTATCTCTTGGTTATTTCTGAGAAATTAATGTGAAGAGAAAGAGTAAGGAAAATAAAGTCAGAGGAACAGCTTTGTATACAGCTCCTCTCTCTCTTTTTTTTTTTGATGTCCAGATTTAAGAAGCTTAAAGAATAAATAACGGGTCTTAAAGCACAAATAGGCAAAGTCAAAGACAAAGAATTCTACTCCCAACAAGTTTTCTGGTAAGAATACATTGATTTCAGTTAATATTTTGAACAGAGAGTGAACATATCCAAGTATAAAATGGACATGGTTATTTTCTGTTATAATGTTGCCTTCATGGCTTTCTATGAAACATTTTAATGTCTAGCTTCATTTTGTGATTTTTTTTTTGGCCAGGGCTGCCAAACAGAAAATGAAGTATAGAGTTCCAGGCCTCACTACATACTTCAGCTTCACAATCTTTTAAAATTTTGCTATTTTACCCAAGAGATTGCCCTCAAATTGAGCTCATATTGCTGTGTGACTTCTGGTCAGGTGACACGTACTTAGATTGATGTTAAGAATCTGACAGATATGACACAAAATTAAAAGTCAAATAAATGTTAAAAAAGTTATGATGCTGGAGCTGCTTAGATATGCTACCATGTTTTGAGGCATGTCAAGGTTTCAGGGTAATGGAAACAAGGTCAGAGTGAGAATGGGTGTATGACTCATTTTTACAATGCCCATTTACTTGTCATTTATATACCAAGTCTCTGAGAACTGACTTTTTGAGTTAGACACATATTATCATCCCAGTAAAACCTGAAATAGCGTACTGTAAAGATGCAGTATATATTTAGTGTTGTGGATAAGCCTAAGCCTGCTTCTTGAGTTTCTTAGTAATTTAAAACACAACCTGATTCTCTATAACTGGCATAACGATCTGCTCTGAACAGACGTCTTCCCTCAGCCTTAACTCAAGTGCACGAGAATATCTCCATAAGACAGCTATTCTCTGTTGATTGCACTCCTGCAACATTCAAAACCAGCTGTGGTGACATCACTAGTCCTACAAGATTTAGGAACTAGTCTGATTAGAAAAAAAACAGCTCTTGTATTTTAGTACGTGTAAGTATGTATGCCTACACTGCAAGTCTGCATGAATGCTGTCCAGATGTGTAAATGAACCAGAAGATCTGACGAAAAACAATTTTCTGTTTCTGTGCTTACGAAGGTGTATCATTCTTTGACAGTGCTACTCTGCCCAAGCTATGGCCTACTTCTCTAGACTTTGAAGGTTTGATTCTTCATTCACAAAATCTCAGGCCATCCAGTACTAAGGACAGACATGATCAAGGAAAACTTTCTCTACAAAAGACTGTATAATTATAAAAAAACCCCTATAATATAGCATTAACTATCATCTAGCATATTTTCTTTAAAAGGGCAAATTTAACAGACTGACTTAAGAACGTCTTAGCCTAATAAAACAGCAAAGTGCAGTGTAGCAATCCAGCAATAACTACCTGTTTTCAGTGTGTAAAGAGCCTACAAGCATAAATCTGTTACTGAGAGGTGCTTTTGCAAGTTTATAGTCATGGCAGTTCATAGCTTGATCAAATCCAATGAGCTCGGTCCATTTGCTTTTAGTTAGTCTAGCGAAAACCTTAAGTAAAAAGCGTTTACTTGGTTTCTTCCTGAGCACAACTGTTTTCCCTGAAAATACTTCTGTTTCTAAAGAACAGAACATCATTTGTAATAATTAGGAAACGAAAATCTTTCCTACATATGTAGATTCCAACACAGATCCAAAGAAAACATTAACATCTTAGGCCTGGAGTGACTGTTACACTAATGAGGTTCCTCCGTTTGAAGAATAGCACATCAGGGGAGCATAATAGAGCTGTTCAAATGAACGCATTCAGTTTGGTATTTTCTGAATAAGTCATTTGACAAATCGTGTTTTCTCATTGTAAGGACCTATTCAGCCTATGTACTGTCACCCAGGGGCATTGCCTATTGTTTGAAAGTAAAACCAAACATATGTAAGCTACTCTGAAACAATGGGCAATATTTAGCATTGGCACAAACATATGCATTGCCCCACAAAGCCAAAAGACTTGTACCTTCCAAAACATGTTTCCTGAGTGCTGTGCAAAGACAATTTTATATTACTGAAGATGGTATCTTCTTCTTATAGGAAGGAGCAGAAGAAGGAGAACAACTGCCAGAAAGCTGCTAGGGCTCCCAGATTCTCTTGTCAGTCTCAGCTCGAACAGAACAGGGAATACAAATCCTACGCCAACTAAGGACTGACAGAGATAGGAATGACATCTTTCCTTTTGTCTTCTCTGACAATTGCTCAGGCATGAGCCCTTGCTGAAGCAGTAGCAGAACAGACAGCTCTGTTACAGCTGCCATCAATCTAGCCATACATCTGAAGCGAGACAAGAGTTAGACCTATAATCTGTACGTTGCCCACAGTAAGTAAAGCAAAGATGTATTGTCTCTCCTGATTTCAGAAAGGCACAGTAATGCTTTACAGGCTATTATAATAGAGTTTACATTCTCGTCTGTTTTTTCTCCTTGTTTGCAAATCTTACCATCAGTTTTCTGGGGACTCTTCTTCAGCTAAAAGTACTATTTTATTATTCATTGCTTAATCACAGGGTGTTAAGAATTACACTAAGCAAATGTAACTGCACTACTCCCAAGACAATGCGAGCTCTGCTCACATTGCAGTGACTTCTGAGATTGTAAGCACAAATTCTCTTGTAAATCAAAAATATGACTGATTGATTACAAACAAGGTGATTAATTGATTACTCTGACTCGTTATGAACACTGTGAAGAAACAAAAAATTCATTAACATGAACTTTTCACTGAGATGCTAGCAAGAAATAAAAATATACTCCTGTCGTTCTCTGTTTTATGTTACGAGCCAACTGGCTGCTCTCAGAATAAGAAAATAGATTCTGGAAACTTTCATCACAGTGTTGAGCCTGTCCCAAGCTGGTAGCAACCAGTTAACATTTTGTAGCTATCTGCCAGGCCTGCGTGAAATGCCTGACATCTATTCTGCATTACAGCACCTTGAGAAAGATCTTACGAAAGATGCTGCGAGAGACCACAGCATTTTATATTGTGCTCTACAGATCCCTGGCTAAACTGAGCTGTAAAAATCATGCCTGAAGTGAGTTGGGCATTGGTAGAAAAAGAACCTTAACAGAATCAGGATGAAAGTAAGTCATATTTCATCATGGAAAGACAGAAACAAGTTAAAATGGAAGGAGTTGTAACCAAACAGAAAAATAAGACATAGCATCCTCCAAAGAACAGTAAATGACATTTGTACCAGAGAACAAACTGCAGATGGTGACAAGGTGGTTAAGAAAATAAAAACTGCAGAAATTCAGCTGTTTTTCTGTGTTTTCAATTCCATACTTCCAAAAATCAAAATGTAACATTTAAAAAATAGATTCCATAATGGCACGATGATTAGATATTTATCCAAAACAAGCAAACATAGGAACTATGTTTTTTCAGCACTAGATTGCAAAACAATCGGGCCAAGAAATTAAGGAGAAAGAATCTGAAGACTGTGTCAGCCATGCTGAATGGCTTCAGCTTTAACAGCTACTGCTATTTTTGGTGGACACATAAACATGCCTCATTTATTACAAAACTGCTTTGAAAGTGACCTGGAGATCAGAAACAGACTGGGGCTTCTAGGCGCTGGGCCACGTTGAATAACATCCCAGCTGGGAAATTACATCTGGGGGACTGTTTGTCCCCATGGCCTGTTTTCTCTTCTGTTTTCTCACAGATGGCTGCAGGTTTTGCAGAGCTTATATGCTTTGTTATGTTAGTCATAAGTGACATCCCTCAGGACTAAACAGCACAGTTACACACACGAGATTAAATATGGCAGAAATACTACCTGTATTCCTTTTTCTGATACAACTGTGGTGTCCTGAGACCAAGACTGACTGTTAAGTGGCAGAGGACATCCGCAAAATGCAGGCAGCTTCTCAGCAGAGAAGAAATAATTGGAGACCAAGTGTCTTTATTTTTATATGTATCCCAGTGCTGGAACAGAAGTGGTGAAGCAGCAGCCAGGCAATCTCTTTTTTTCAGAGAGCTTCCAGTCTACATTGATACTTGCCATATCTCTTACTTCTCGTGGTAAACTACTGTTTCAGCTTGTTCTAGATCACCGATTTGGCTGTTCATCTGGAATTTCTCAGGTACTGAGCAGTCCAGCTAGGATAGCAGCTGCCAGGCAGCTAGAAATCCTGGCCACATAAATCACTGTACATGCAGAATGCATGCAGAGTGACACTGAGCAGGCCCTGTAGAAGTCATCTGGGCACACAAAGTGTGTTTGACACCTACAGAATGTGCTGGATGGGTTGCACAGCATGTGCTGCGCGCGTGCTCAGTTGCACATACTCAGCATATCCTGAGCATGTTAGATTCACTGCACTGCTCAGATTTCTGTCTGTGAAGGAAATCTGGGACCCTTAGTCTTTTAATGTCAAGCATTGATGGATATGTTAATGCTTAGTTCTCAGGGAGTTTTCCACGTCAAGAACCGACTCTGATCAAAACCCAAGATAAATAGCAAATAGCAAATTCTCTTGCTGTTCTTGCAAGTTATGTCTCTCCTGATGCAGAACTCAGTGTAATGTTTTAGAGCAGTATACAATACTTCCATGGGGTGAAACACTTGCTTGTAAAATAAGAAATAGCACTTGAAAGACCACACGTCCTACCTGTTGTATCACTCCTGAAGACGAGGAATGAGAAAACATTTAAAGGCAACCACCTTTAAAATACAGGACAGTCTTAAAGTGACTGGCTAAGCGCACAGCAATGGATTGCTCTCAACATCAGAAGAAGGCTGAGCAGCCTCAGTGGTATAAAGTTTGATGAGATTGTGAATGCAGTTCAAGGAGGCAGCTTTGGAGACCTCAAAGGTGGATGATATTGCAATATATTTCACAGTGTAAGTGATATTATTTGCCTGTTTAAAACAATTGCTACTATATCTGATGCTTCTTGCCCTTTATCAACTAGAACAATAAAGCCAAATGTGGAAATATTTTCAGAAGTTTCTGTTTAATTTTTACATAAGTAGAACTCAAAGTGACCTCAGCTAAAGTTTTGCTTGAGCAAGGATTTCAAGATTTCAAGTTGCACGGACTTTAAAGGTCTTTGCTGAGAACAGCAATTCATTCTAAGCTACCTGAAGAATGAAACACTGTGGAATAATAAAATTATCTGTTCATTAAATCTGCATACTGAATTAACCTATTTAGGAGTTGTTTGCATCTCATTTGAACCAGATTTGCCTGTGGAATGTAACCTTTCTTCTTGGAATTTCTCGATCCCTTTTTAAACCCAGTCTTGCCATTTTTCTTCTGTACTAGTCATTTCCAGTAAAATTCACTGAGCATTTATATCAGATATAAGTTTGCATAAGTACTTGATATTTTCTGGAATTCAACTAGAACAGTGAATTATACTAATCAGCAGCTATGAAGTCTCAATGTTTATTTCCTTAAAAGAGTAAGTATCTCAGAATATTACACTGAAGAATGGAATGCATTTCAAAGCACAGTAATTTCTCCCTTATTATAGCCTCATGTCATTCATGCCTGAAACAATGTCCAGTAAGCTAATGTCTCTGACTCAGAACATTTATATTAATATAAAATCAATAGTTAATATTACCAACAGTACTGAGCTTTAAGAAAGCAACATGCTGATTTTGATGAACTTTCTTTTTATACAGCAAATCATCACAAAATTTTCATTTCATTTAGGTACCATGTAACGCACGGAACTTTTCTTTAACAGAAAATACTTCTGCAGCAAAAGGTTAAAAAATGCTTTTTGCTCATGCATGATTTCCCTCAATCCTTTCAGTCCATATAATCATGGCCTAAAATATGCATAACAGTCCTAATATCATCCTTGGGATTCTCTTTCTTAGCTAACTGATTCTCCTTTTTCAAAGTAATTTATTGCCTGCGTGTGAAGCTAAAGAAATGTAGATACATAATGCAGCCAACAGTGTGCTCTTAGACCGCCTCTGCCTGAAAAACATCACTTCATCTTATTTCATTTCTTATGTATGCAAAAAGTTTGCTATCAATTCCCTTCATAAAGCTGTGCAGGTATAAAGAAAAACTATCGACAAAATATTCTTCCTTTGGAGTTTAAATGTAGGTCTACATGGCTTATCTCCATGGGCAGGTAAAGAGACCATAACAAAATAATTTGTGGTGTATACGTACATAGAGTCTTGTACATAGAGAAAAAGGTGTTCACAAACTCAGGTTTTACATTATTTAGGTTCTGATTAGGTTTTGCATCTAACTTTGCATTCACAGAAATAACAATGTGAGGTACCAGGCAGTGAACCAGAATCAATACTGTCCTTGAGCACTGCTATGTCTTGTCCTCATTCTCCTCCAGCCTCACCACTTCAGTGTAGCATTCCATCAACTATGATACATAAGGTCAATTCTTTGAATAATTTGCAAGCAAATTAAATGAAGACTCTTCAATAATTTTGCTTTGCAATACTAGTACATGCCCTCACTAAAAATTATAATTGGCTTTGGTATCCTGTGATCTTCTGCACTAAAATCAAAGCTTGAAATGAGGCAGAGCAGTCAACATCTCAGCATTCCTGTGGGTATAGCTGCATCATCAACATCATGTGCACATAATCCACCCACCTACCCTTTTTCATTCCGAGAGTGCCTGTTTCCTCACACAGTTATTACTCCCACATGAGTTTGCCTTTCCTCTCCCAGCTTCAATCATAATGTTAGCTGATTTCTGGACAGACTAAAAACAACAGCTGCTTCCCTTTGGACATTAAATATCATTTAGTATGTCTTTTTTCCTTTAGGAAAAATCTAAATCTAATAGCGGTTTAAATACCCCCCAAATACACAGACATTTATTGGGATGAACTGGGAATCTTTACAAATCTTAAGTGCATCTAACAAGTAGCACATTAATTCTGAATGACTATATCAGTTTATTTACATTGAAAACAGTATTTTTAATTCTCCCAACTCTAATTTGCTGTGTGGTCACTATAGTAGCAGTTGGGCTTTTTTTTTGTTATTTAATGCTTTGCAGTTTGTGCAGGTGTAGATGGCTTCTTACTGTCAGAATCCCTCCACATAGAATGCTCTCGGCAATGGTTTAAAACCACCTTGTTGATAACGGCATTCTAGAAATAAAACTCCTGTTAACCCTGTTAAGGAGAGAAGTTTTGACTTCAGAGGTTTTGTCTTTTTTTCTCACTGTCCAGCTTTAAAAATAAATAAATAAATATTTGGCAGTAAGTTTTAATTTTCTCCAACATGGGTCTGCTTTGCCTGTGATGGTAACTGGTAAGTGATCTGCCTACGTTTATCTCAACCCATGAGCTTTTTCTTCTTACTTTCTCCACCTGTTATGCTGAGGAAGGGGAGTGAGAGAGTGGCTGGAGAGGTGCTAGCAGCCAGCCAAGGCTGACCCATGTCAATGTGCTAGGCATAATCACTCAACTTTTTGCAAGAGGAAATTCTATAGCTTCACTATTCTGAAATCAAATCCTTGGCTTCAGCATCAAATTTTCTTCACTAAGTCTTTTTCAGTAATACCAAAAGGATCTACAGTTCCTGTTAGAGACCCTGACTCTTTGGAAATGATACAATACAAAAACACCTGCAGTGGCACACCATGTTTTTTCACAAGAAAATAAACCTCCTCTTTTTTTTTTAGCCAGTGAAATACACATCTTTTAAGTTCTTAACGTTGGACTACAAAGGAAAAAATTTACTTGTATGAGAGTGCTGGCTCACTTCCACTTCTCCTATGCTGATTGCAGAGTAGTCATTAGTTCCATTACCTCTCAGTTATTTCTTTTGTTTTACTCATTTTGGTTTTCTGTATTTGTCTTCTAAAGTCTAGTCCTTGGGTATATTTTCCAGTTATAAGTAAACAGTTCTGAATAGTTCACGCAGACCAATCCAGACATGTCTACATGTTTAAAATCCATACTTCATTTCTCTGTCTTTTGATGGTGTATTTATGCAGTACGTTGACTTTCAGAAAGAAGTGCCCCTCAATGCTTGCAGCAAAGCCCTCTGCTCCTTTCTATGTGCCTGTGCAGAGGTTTGTGTGATAATGTAGTAAACAGGATCACTAAAACGACCAGGCTTAGAAACATTTCCCACTTCCTTTTTTTTTTTAAAGTATCAGAAAAAGACAATTTTCATCCTACAATAAAATTCATCTTCTTATTTCTAGGGACTCATTGTGAAAAGTAAGCATTATGAAAAATCTAAGACATATGTATTATTTTCCATAAAAATAACTTTAAAATCTCTGCATTCTCTGCAGTGCTATTAAACACAAAAGGAGACAGAATCCAGGAATATGTGGTATAGTAGCAAAGAGGCATGCTAGCCACAGCGTCTCATTTCTGACACTATAGTCACTCTACACTTAAACTCCAGCTTACATCTAGACATTGTTTTCCTTAATCTTTTTATGCAAGCAATAACACCAGCAAAAGCCTACTATGAAAATCTTACTGCAAATTTCTTTTTCCAGCCCTAACTTCCTGATGTTTTTGCTAGTGTAACAGAGAAGTGGTTGGAGTATTTTGTGTACTTTTTACTGTAAAACACTAATATTTCCAAAGTCAGAATGAAAGGGTATTTATAACATAAAAGTTACAGCCAACTGCTGTCATTATCTCAAAATATAATCAGACTGCATGAAACGGGCTCTATGGCCTCTGTGGTGCATAGTTTTATACTATTAAGTGTAGCTTAGAAATAACAGAAACTGATATTGATGGGATCTGTTCTTGATTGTGTACAACAAGACAGCCAAGAATGCTTAAAGAAACCGAAACAACAATAAAAGTAAATTAAAGATCTAGTTGCAGGCTGCAGATGACTCTTATTTCTCCTACCACATTTTCAGTAAAATTTTGGCAGGTTAGAAACCTTACTTAGCATCTTTAAAGGTCTTCTGAGTATGTATGCTATGATGAGACAGACTTAACTGAAAAATTGCTTCAGGCTGCTAAACTCTATAAACTAGCCTAATTGCATTGGCTAAGCTGAATAAGCCAGAAAGTGTCATACTGGATGCAAAGATTTAATAATTGTTAGAGAGCTGCTAATATGTATATTTATTAGCAACAATGATCAAAACAAGGCTGGGTAGGAGAAAAGAACAGATGAATAAAATATAGTATCTATATTTACCAGAGTGCTAATTTGCACATGCTGCATAAAGTTACACAGAAAGAACTGAAGGAAGAACTGTACAATATAATCACTCTCAAGTCTCAGGCATCAGTGTTTAAAAACCATCCACAAAGTAGCATTCATGTGCATAATCTACATAGATCAGCATATAGATAGCTATAAAAGGATATATCATGGATGATATCTCTTGCTTATACAGTAGGATTACAGTATGAACTAAATGAAAATACTATTTTTCCATTTTACTACCAAAATAAAAAAAAATAGAGAGTAATGAAATGAATTTTCAATTTAAAAACGTTTTACTTGTAATTGCACTTAATATACCAAAACAAAACCAAAATGTGTAATTTTGTGCAATTTTTCTTGGAACTATGCAGACATTTCCAGTTTGGTTCTTAAAGGAGCTTTTCAATATTCATGTTGACTACAAGTTATTACGATTTCCTATAGGAGGCATGTAACTATTGTCAAGTTCAGCACAACACGACTGATTTGTCATACCATTGCTTGTTTTGTTCAAGGGGTAAGTCTGGGCTTTAGGTTATATATACATATGAATAAGCACTCAGATTTTTGTATTGTTCATATTCCCCAAATATACATCATTGTTTCACTTCTAACACTGAAGTACTTAACCAAAAACAAATTTTAAAGCAGATGCTTTTAATTGCAGTAAAATCTATACTCTACTGCACTGCAGCTATCAGAAGTTTTGCCTAACTTACTGAGGAAAAACCCACAGCGATTCGGTCCAAACCAAGGATTTCTTTTAGATTTTGCTTGGAACCATGGTAAAAGTGTCTTGAAAGGCTACAGCTACATTGCATTGTTACACTATTTCCGAGAGCAGCCACAGCTGACTCCTGCAAATCTAAAGGGACTTACGGACCACACAAATCTTGTCCCAACATGACACTACAACTGATACCTTCAGTACTGGCATGTGTCCCACCACTTCTTGCACTGTCTCCCACACCCTCCAAACACTTACTCTGCCCCTAAGACATTTGCAACAGATATAAGGTGTATGTAAGGTGGCTGCTAGGCTCATATCTTAAAACAGCACAATCACAGCCCCAGGCACTGAGAAAGATGTGCTTGTCTGTGGCTTCTTGTTGCTGGTATTCACTATGCCTGCTCCAAAATGGATTTCAACCTCAGCAAGAAGTTTGGCACCAAGTGCTGACTTTGGCTCTACCTCATTTAGGCCAAGAAATCTCTTGGGCTTATCAGGGATGAGTAAATCTAGAGGACAGAAGTAAATTAGGACTTGTAGACTTCAGGATGGCATCAGAGAAAAAGAGGTTACGTCCTGATGTGATGGCTCTCCTTCACACCTGTGCACACCGCTGCCCAAAAGCTGCAGGCTTTATTCACCTTGGACATGCTTCCAGTTACTTGGAGAATAACATGCATTGTCCTTCACAGTATGTTTAACCTGGTTTTCCAACTTTACCATGGGAAAAAGACTGCTGGGCAGGTTTAAGTGAGCTTATATGGACACTGGAGAGATGCGTAGTTGCAAGGTGGATATTGAAATTCTGCTTGCATGGACCAATTTGTGGATATTCACGCACAAGTTCTGTACTGACTTCTATGTTCTGGCCAGTCTGAAGGAGACAAACGAGCCTACTGAGAGAAAGCAGGCTGATTCAAGCGTCATGCTGTATTGAAACTACCCAGTGTTCGGAACACTGCTGCAGCAGGGCTCAGCACCTGATGTGTCTTGTTCTGGTTCCCTTCCAAACATCCTCTGTGCTGTGGTTGCAAAACACAGTGCCAGCATGGCTAAGGCTTTTCTTGTAGCTGACACAACTTTAAATATACTGCATAATATCTGTGAGGGACTTGTGGTGTACCCGAAGGTGATTGGGTGGGGAATCTGGCAGTAGCTACCACCCACGACCACAGAGAATATAATCATGGCTATGGTCAAACCACAGAGCACTTGCCAGGAGTGCCATGAGATTTCTGTCCTTTCCCAGAAGTCAACTGCTGTTACAAGACAAGAAGTGATGCCAATGACTTCACTGTCCATGTCTGTGCTAGTGCCACCCAAAGAGGAAGGAGACAGAAACTGAGAACAAGATCTACACCACTGGACCTGGATGCCAGATTACTTTCAAATCTAGTCCTTCACAGTCTGTATCTGGAAGCTTGAAGACACTTGGTTCACCCGAATGTGTGCATACAGGAGGACATGGACCTGATCTCCAAGGACTTTAGGGATAGAGGACAAAACTGTGTTTTACATCTGGCAAAGAGACTGGATAGACAATTTTTAGGAAATAAGCTACAGGCTTGGAATCAACAAAACTCTGAAATCAACTAGGAACATGTCAAAGACTGCTAGGAGGTTCAGATAAGACCTAGCTTGGGGTTGAATGTATCTACACGTGATTTTTGGCTTTGAACAATCTGAAACTGGAAGCCAAAGGTATGCTGTTGGGGTCCTAAAGCAAAAAATGACGAAAACCTCCACCAGGATGAGGCACGCCTCAGAATTGCTCTAATTAATCTGTACAAAGGAAGTGCAGGGGGGTAACTGAACAGTAAAATCTTCTTTTATCAGAGGCTATATACCTTTATAGAGAAATAAAATCCTTAATTCTTAGACAGCACAATTTGAAATTATGGTTTTGGATCCTTTTATCCCAAAATAAACCTCAGAAAATCCAATGTTAATACTTTAACTTCTCCTTTTGATAAATTTCAGACATCCAGTCAAGTAAAGAAGGGAGCTGTTTGTCACGTTATGGTATTTGAAATAATAAAAACTAGTACATAAAATTATTACTGCTATCATCAGCTTAAAATTTACTGTATTGGAAATCTTAGTAATGCATAAACTTTTTTCTTTCAGGAACTAGAATCTCTTCCCATATCCTCTGAATGCTGTGATTTCAGCAGCTAAAAGGTAAAATGAAGCTAAAATGTACTCACTTATTTTATTTCTCACTTCATTTAATTTGTCTCCAAGGCATTTAGCTTCGGCAAACCTGTCAATGTAAGCATAATGATACAGAATTATTCTAAAAAACAACTAGTTGAACTAGTTATTCAAAATAAAATACAGAATTACTCAGGACTACTTTTTAACTTGTAAGTAGAACTACTCAGAAATAATTTTCCATCATAAAAGATTGTCTGGTCTAAAAGAAACAATTTCTGAAAGAAACGATACAACAAAAAGGTTTACTAGACAGACAAAACAAATTTATTTGACTTTAAGTTTTAAAAACTATGTTATTTCAATTCTAATGGTTGGATTATCTTCAATATTCATATTACACTACAATATTAATTTTAATATGCTACATTACTCGCAATTTTTTAGCATACAGCTATGTAAAAGTAAAAGAAAAAAAATCCAAGCAAAATTAAACCAAAATATTTGAAAGTATTAGAACTTCTGCTCAGCAGGAATTTTCAGATTTCATCCTATAATTTGCATATTGCCGATGATTACTGTTTGTGCTGTGTGAAAATGTACATCCCAGTCACTAAGATACTTCTCAAACAGAAATACAAGAAAGTGTGACAAAACTAAATTACTCTGTTCTTCTACAGATAGTCCTTATGTGAATGCAGACTTTCAGATGATATTCAGCTACTGCCCAAATACCAATACAAGCCAAAGGCAGCCACATGAAGATTTGCAAATAGCAAGCCAGAAGCAGGCTGAGAAGCGTGGAAACAAGTCAATGAATCAGGCTTTGGAAACTTCCATTTTGTAGTACACAAATAGCTTGACCTCATACCAAAAAGTGGAAATGAGTTTTTTTAGAATGTGAAATTTTGACCAGGTGTGTTTCCAAATTAATTCACTGACCACCTCCTCATTATGTTCAAATAATCAAATCTTCATGTGGTATGTAAAACATTCTAATGATTAGAAGTTTCTTTTTTAGTTTGCAACATGGTGTTGCAGTGATGCTCACTTCAGTGTTATTAAGCATCCTGCTCACTGTATGTCTTGCTTCTTAGGAAATGTGTCATATGCAAGTATATCCTTAAAAAACGGTTGCCTACAGAGCCTTACAAATCCACTTCTGCTCTCTTCATTCCCTACAGTCTGATAGAACTTGGTGCCTTCTCCTTTTGTGCTTTTTTCTGTCAGTTTTCTGATCTTTTACAGCAGTTGCTCTCATTATTATTCTCTTACACTTATTTAACTCAGTACTATATACAACTGTTTAGGACAAACGGCATACATATTAGGCTTTCAAATGCCAAGTATACTCTGCTGTAAAAATAATAGTCAATTCAATGTACAATAGCAAAGTCTAAAGAGTTTCTGAGAGAACTGAGGAAATATCCATTGTAATAGCATAACTAGTAATAGTTTAAAATGTAGGAGGATGATTTGTTGCATTGTGACATTTGTTGTAGGACATTAGGCTTGATATGAAATTATGAATTGTTACTTGGATGTGTACAAGCTGAACCTTGCCGAATGTGGAGGCAGAACTATAATACTTAACTGTCAAGTAAGCCTTCAGCTGATCTGAAAGAGTCTTGATCTAGCCAAAGTAACTGAGGAAATCCACAAATTTTATTTCTGTCTAACTCAAATAATGGCAAACCAGAGTCAAGAAATACGACGTTCCCCTGGGGAAGTGAGGTTTGGAAAATTGTCCCTTCTCAATTAGCCCATTGCCCTGTAAAACTGGAACAAGTTAGAACTAGAGGTGCCTGCATTCGTATCTGCCCATGAACATTTTCTGTCAAGGCTAAATTCAACATGTCTAAATGTCTGAAGCTAGAGCGTTCCTCGGCACTTACTGTTTCTTACACAAAGAAGGCAGAAGCCTTTGAAGCATCTGTGAGATGTTTGTATAAGCTCTTTCCACGAATCTTGACTTAGAGCACCCAAGCAGGCCTTGAAGATTGAGTGAAGAGCCAAGGGAAACACCTCAAAGCACCTCTCTCTTTCTTTCCCTCAGCTCCCAATAGCCGAATACGAAGTTAATCAGTTACTTAGTAATTCCTGAGGCAAATCTCCTGTTGACTATTGACCCTCATTCATGTCCACACAGAGCTTTATCTGGACAAGTTGAAGCCAGCTCTCAATCTAGCCCTTATTCATCGGTTACTGGCAATCGCTGAATGGGCCATGCATCTGTTTCTCAAACACCACAGTCTACAGACTGGCACAATAACATGAACTGAAATTTGACATTAATTTATGACAGTCCAGCAAATTCCATATGTGACTATGAATCGTTTTCAAACAAAATAAACCAAATAAAGATATAAGATTCGTCTCAAATATTGAAAGAGAAAAGGCTATTTCTGATACTTCTCTAAAAAAAAGGTGATATTATCTAGCATAAAGGTGATATTGCTACGAATAATGATGAGTTAACAATTATACAGTTGGCTGAGAAGAGTTCATGTGTATCCTACATGGAGACCACTCCATAGAAAGGCTGAAGTTGCCAAATCATGGCTTCTATTACCCACAAAATAAATATTCCATGATGAAACCCCAAAGTGAGTTTAGCCACTAATTTTAGTGGAACAAATGTTTTTTGCAAAGATTTCACTCTTTGAAGACAAATGCCAGTAATAAAAAAATAAACATTTTGAAAAAACAAACCTCTAACTCATAATGTAAACCAAGACAAACTCAGAGGTTGTCTAATGAGAGAACGGAGACACTTAGTGAATTAAATGAACATTCACTTATTTTTAATTTAGAAATTACAACAAGAAGTGATCTAAGTGAAACTCATTCTTTCCACAAAACTCATCCATAGGTACTGAAAAAACAAGTTAGCTGCTAACCAGCTGAAATACAGAAAGCAAGCAAAGAAGAAAGTAGAAAAAATCAATGGAGAAAAAGAAAATGAAAACTAGATTTACATCACATCTGTAAGCTCCGTAGAATTTTACTACTGGAAATATTGACTAGGATGGGATTTAAAAGCTTCGTACAGCATGCAATATTACATTGGAGTGGCTCAACTGGGAAGATTTCTTGGTGGTATATTTCACCAGAAAATGAGCTGCATTTTTCTCCTCCTCAGAGAAAAAATACTAAGAGAACATAGTTGCACTGAGAAACAGGATATTATTAAGTTCTCTGGCAGTGAAGTACAGGAAGTTAAAATTGCAGAAATCTGATTCTGCCTGGGCATAAACACAGATTTTTTAAAGCAGGGCAGCAGTTACTGATGTACAGAAGAAAAATGAAAAAGAATTGTTTTGTATCAACTGCAAACTAAGCTGTAGAAGATCATCATTTCTATTTTACAAAGCCACTTCCCCACAGGCAACTGTCCTAATAGGACAGCTTGAATCTATTGTCTTTCACTTGAACAGTAAGTCAGTACATGAGCTTCAGAGACAAATAATCCTCAACATACAATTTGCACCACTTTTTAAATCCAGGGATGGTACTAAGTCACAGTGCTGAGCTACTGCCCCTGTAAAGAGCTCTGAAATACTTGATGAAAAGTTTTATGTTAAAAACGGTATTTCTTTTATATATTTTTTTTTTAACAAGACAAATGCTTTTCAGTATTTGATTTAATCAACTGAATACATTTGATTGGTTATACACAGGTAGTTACAGAAAAAAACATATGTATATTGTATATGTATGACTATGCGTATTCACTTCTGTAGGAATAATTTCACAGACCAAGTACTAGTTGCAACCTTCACAGTCAAACTTCCAACTGGGCTCACTGACAGTTCACCATTCAATTAATGTAAGAATGATATAATTAGCAAGTCAAGAAAATCTACCCAAAATACCCAAAGGAAAAAATAAGACAGCTAAAAATAAGTAATTTGTGAAACAAAAACTGTTTGTGGTATTACAGAAGTGGTTATGCAACTATAAACAAAATTATTAACATGAGAGGCCTACACAAAAAGGGAAGTTATGGTAACCTTTAAACATGTGGTGTCCACACACTTCTTCCTGTGCAATTTGAACACTGGCTGGGTAGCAGAGCTTTTGTGTAACTGGTAGTTCAGAGGCTGCATTCCAAATTACAGACTGGACTTGATATAAATCCATTTTAATGAACTCAGTAAACTTGGAGCTATAGGCATCTTTGCTAAAAATGACTGCAAATGGCAGGGGAAAACTGTCTTGCTCCAGGGTATCAACATTCACATTTGCAGTGATTTCAGCAGTCAGCTGATGCATATTAGAGAGGGATTACCCAAGGCATTAGTCTGAATCTCTTTGTTCTTTAGGGAAAGCAAATCTGGTGTAAAACTTTGTGGGTTCCGCCCATCTTTATTACATGTTCTGAAACCAGAAGGAAATACTGGTTTGCTTCATAGCAATAACAAACAGAGAAAATATGAAAGAATTGTGATTAACTAGAGGAAATTCAGGGCATGGCTCAGAACTGTATTGCTCCCATTATCATGCTGTGACCATAAAGTGTTCTGCTCAATAGACAGCAACACCAGAAATGATTGCAGTGTAATCATTTATGCAGTGATGACGCAGTGATATAGCATCATCTGATATGTTGATCAGAAGAAAGGCATCACTAAACATCCGATTTACATGGGTAAGTTCTTACATCTGATATCTCAGCACTTTGTCTCCCTGTGGCCAAGTTATAGACCCAGGTAGCAAGTTAACCAGTTCAGAAAAGTGATAAATAGCAAAATCTTGAATAAGTCACAGAGAAGTGGAGATCATTTCTTACCTTAATTTCACTGAAGTAAATGAGTATAAGACTCAGTGACCCTGAAAACAACGTCTTTCATGTCTATTAAGTGGGGAAATTGTGTTATTAAGAAAGCAGAAGAAAGCAGGAGAAACCTGGAGAAGGAGCAAACCCCAGGACAGGAAAAAAAAGAAAGGAAAAAGAACACCCCCCCCAGCCTGGTAGAGGAAATGCTAGTTACAATGGTAGATTCAGAGATCTGCTTTTGGCATCTCCAGTCTCACAACCCTGCATTTCTTTTTGCAGTACAAGAAGGGTTAACACTTGAAAAACTGACACTGAAACAATACTGTTATCCAATTAACATGGACAAGTGTTGGTTGTTTAATTTCTGAGATGTTTAAAATCTGCTTTATGAAAATTCATGTTTTCAATGTTTTGTCATTCTCACCATCTTCACCAGAAGATTTGGAAGTGTTTTGCTAGCATTAACAATAAATGTGGAAGATAAAAGCATTATTTCTGTTTTTGAGTGCAAAACTGGCACAGAGAAGCTAAAATCACTTGGCAAAAAAGTTAGGAACAACAGACAAAAGCATGTGTTAAACATCTCCTAGCTTACTGTCCAACTCGTTGCTGAAGCCAGTAAAACATTTTTGATGATGGAAATTGCAGTAATTGACTCAGTCACATGGATCTTGCTTCCTCTAGATAATTCATGATCATGACTGCCATTTGCCACATTGCTTCAACATGGCTATGAAGATAAGATGAACAAAAGCAGAGGAAAGATACACTAAGATCCTCATGCCATTTTCATATTCCATCCAGACTTTTACTCTGTCACCACTCGGTGCCTTCTGAACATGAAATATCCCCAGTAAGAAACGGCAAAGTTTCTATACCCAGTTCTGAATAGAAGCCTAGGATGTCTGGTGTAAAATTATGCATTCCTACTCTGACTCATAACAAACTCTCAGATGTCTGCCTCCAGCTGCATCTTGCTGTGACACTCACCTCTGTTTTAGAAGCTGTTTGCTGTCTTCAATGGTTATACCATCAGCATGGTCCCTCTTGAAAACTTCAAAAGCTTCCCAACATCCAAGTGACATCTTTCCTCCTGCCCAAGAAAAAAAAAGGGAACTACTTCAGAGTCATCAAAAGACAGACATTTTGCATTCATTTAACCCCTGTTTAGACAAATATAGCAAGTCAGCCCAGGGGTCGTCAGCACTCTGAAGACTAAGTTCAGTGTTCCACCAATGGGAAAGCATTTCTGACAGAAGATTTATCTGATAAATTAATTTTGTTTCACTTCTCTAAAGTCTGAATGTTTGGGCTGTTTAATTTCTCAAGACAACATAAAATGTTCATGAGTAAAACCAGACTTTGAAGATTTAAAACATGGGAAATATTCTTAAGTGTGAGCCGGAGGTATTTTCACAACAGCAAACTGCAATTTGCTTCTGTATTTCTTTCATCCTTGTTTCTTATTGGTCTCTAAATATACCTTGAATGTTTTCAGTTCTCTTGGAAGAAAAAAATGCAAGCTTCTTATATTTATGTGTAAGTTTCATCGCTCTTAGGGAATGTTTTTTATTCCCTTTTAAGTAAAGCAGGCATTGACCTACAAAAACACTTGGTTCCTGCCCGTTACATTTTCAACATGGTGTTTGTTTCCTTTTGTGCGCCAGAAGGTCAAGAGCTATTTGGCCTTCAAATCTTTTTAAAAATTACTTTGGAAAAGTATTACAGTCTGTATTATGTATCATTTCTCATTGCTAGATGATCCACAGATCCAAGTAAGAAATCATGCATCAGTATTATCATTAACAAAAAATTTCAAAGGCTTAAGGAGAATGAAAGCTTACACCAGTATCTGTGTTATCATGCTACATACATGTCAATAAATAAGCAAGAAAAAAGGATGAGACTTGCATTTAAATAAATTACAGTAAAGGAGACAGTTTAGGAGCAGAAAGGGGGGAGGAATCTCACACTCAAATTGTGTGAAAAAAGCAAAATAGCTCCACCTCTAATTCAACTTCATGGTTGCAACTTCAACCTCTAAATGCTCTTCCTTACATTGGAATTTGATTCTCCTTTGCTCCTTTTTCCTCTAGAATCTTTCTTCTGTCCTACTCACAAGCCTGCCTTCCTGCTTCAGAACTATCGAGACCCCCAAATCCATTATGCACAAGAACCATGAAGTCTCCTGGGAGTTCTGCTGCACAAGAATTTTCTATATGTTTCATGCCAATGGACCAGCATTTCCAGTAACCTATGTATGCCAGCTATTTTCCGGACTACCTGCTTTGCAATTTTGGAGTGAGTGGGGATGATACATCAACAAAACATACCTAAACAAGTTGGGATAAGCAATACTGGGATGCGACACCTTATTGGGATCTAGCTCCATAAGCTGCATTTTATAGTCACTACAAATATGTTCTGCTACCCCTCATCAGACTTATAATATCAGGATTACTCTCCACTAACTTCAGTGAGATTTCTGTGGTGTAAGATACTGTTTACAGTGAAGGCTGGTAACAAAAACTAGCACTCAGGGTTCAATAGTCAGTAAAAGCTTAAAAAACTTGATTAAAAATACAGTAGAAAAATTTGCCCTCTGTTTCTGTCAAAAGAATCACACATCTGTTACTAATTTAAAAATTTTGAGTTGAAAATAGAACCACCAGGAATGTTTGAATGGCAAAGCACGCAGAAATGCTCCACCCTTTTTGAATAAGAAAATCAAAGAAAGATACAGTGTAGTCTTTACTGCTGTGTGATCCAAAGGAGCAAGAGGATTTAGGAAAATATGTTTTCCTGTGATGATGACCTGAGAATGTAATGTTCATATTTCATGCTTGCCTTGAAGAAAAACAGGCAGATTTGCAAGCAGAATTTTATAGAACATTCATCCCATCACTAGCACTAATTTTAATATGCAGCCTGAACTGACCCTCTAGAATTGCTTTTGTTGCAGAAAAAATTTGTATTAAGTGCAGAAAGCCTGGATGAAATCCATGGCTGAGCCTAAAATAAACAATGAAACACCCTTACTCATACGTAACACTGCAATGTAAAGTATTTAACCCTTCTGGCAATGTGCTGCCTCTGAGAGCAGAAATAAAAACAGAAGAAGTAAGTTTAGAAAACAAAACTATGAAGGTCATTATTGCTTCTGCCTGACAGAAATGCATCAACCAAAGTTAAAGGTAATCCGATAATTATTTTCCAGCATTACGTTAGGAGGCAGCAGATTTGTCCAGCCAAACAAAGCACACAAGAACAGATCACCAGAAATCTTGGGAAGGGGACAATTTCTGTTTTTTACAGTCCGTTTTAAGAAAATACAGAAATACATGAAGTAGTAAACAAATACATTCTGAAAATGGTATCTAAGGAAAGGGTCTTAAAAAGGACCATTAAGATTGTACCTCCGCATAATATGAGCATAAAACAGCTACAGAAGAACTTTGCAGCCTGTGGGCAATGACAGAGACATTTAGGATGATAATAAGGGAACATAGTGATGTTAATACTAGTAAAAGACTGCAAGAAACATTGGAACTTTTATGGACTGGTGGTGTTTTCATTCTGCTAAGTAATGACGATTATTCCTTCTCTGTGCTTGATGTTGTATCTTCAACCATGCTGTTTACATTTCCTTAAATAATCTATAATTTCATAAAGTGGCTTCACCTTCTTTCAAATGGCCTCCAAGTGCAAAGGTGCACTAACATTATTGGCATGCTGTTTCTCTTGAGCCTAATTCAAACAAATAAGCTGTATGTTCTTTTAAAACAAGGTGCTATTGAATTTCTGTTTTTTTCTAGGTGCAAATTGAAACCTATGTATAGCAATATATACCTGATATGAATAAAAGCAGAATTAAGAGGAGAAACCATTGATGATAACACATTTTTGGCAAGGCAGTTGAACAGTTCAGCTAAAACTGTTAGACTTGTAGACAACAATTTCTTTTACAGGTCAAGAAATTTCTCCTCCCCTTATTTAATAACATGGCATAGTGCTACACAAAGGAAATATTTGACAATTCTTATCTAAAGAAGAATCATCATATGGTACAGATTGAGAACTAGGAAACACATGTCATCAAGTTGTTACAATATGAACTGGAATAATCATTACCATAAAAATAATACAGATCATCGGAAAAGGCATAAAATTTTCTTACAATCACATTCGTGAAACCCCAGTTGACAGGGTTGTATCAAAAAGTGATGAATTTTGTATCAAATTCATTTTAATTATACCTTTCCTGTTAGTTTGTGTAAATTTGCTTTAATATTAGAACACTCACAAATATGCCCAACTTACAATGTGAAATCACTATTTACAGCAAACTCAATCAGCTGAAACCTTAGGAAAATTCAGGTTTGATTCACATCCTGAATCTGAATGTTGAAAAATGATCTCATTGAAGGTTTGATTTCAGTGTGTACTCCTATGAAGCGCACTCCACCAACTTTCATATTAAAGAAAAGGTTTCGGTTCTATAGGCTCCCCTTGTAAAATGTGCAAATTACAGCTGTTCCACTGAACTTGGGTAAGTCACAAAGCAAAATGACAATGATGGCTCACAAGCTCTGAACTAAAGCAACAAGGTCTTAAATGACCGAGAAACAGAAAGGTTGCAGTATGATTGATAATGGGCTAAACTCTTTAAATCAGTAATAATTTAAAGTACACTTAGCAAAAATGTAATACGGCTTTTGGATGTGGCCGATTACTTTTTCAGGTGACATGAAAAGATCAAAGTGATTTCAAGACTCAGTTGTACGCCTACAGCAGGTACAAGCCTGCATACCAGCAACACCCCCGGCAGATATTATGCACCCAATTCTATCACTAACTCATTTAGCGATCATTTATTCTATGCCGTTACATATACAAATGTTATTTACAGCTATCCTAAACAACAACTGTTTAGTGACTCACAAACTTTAATTAAGAAAATAAATTCAAGGAACGTGTAGGGTAAAGCTTGGCACTGGATGCTCAACTACCAGCAGAGAAATTATAGGGCCGAACACTATTTTTAAGTTAAATGGTATCTACTGGGATTACTCAAGGACTATATTTGAGTAGGTAAGAGCATGCAAGTGTATAAACTTAGACCTTATTTTGTTGCCACAAGTGTTCAAACATGGTTGTACATATTTAAAGGACCATGCTGATTTTTAAAGGTATCCAACACCCACAAATCCTATTGCAGTTGGCTTTAGCGATCCCAGTTTATCAATACTGCACAATTATTAGTGATTTTTCATAAATTTCATGAGTGCTTAAATGGGAAATGGCAATTCCAGGGTGCTGAGTCTGGCCACTTCCTTTTTTTTTTTTATTTGTGGAAAAAGGTTTTATTGCTCAGAGGGAGCAGACTTTCATGAATTTTAATGTGCGAAACCTACAGAAAACATTTACATTGCTCTTCAGTAAAGTCTGAAAAAATACGTCAAACGAGCATGAAACTCGTATATTCTATGTCAGAGAGCAGAATCACAGTGTCTCCTCAAATCCCCACCTTGTAACCAAATTTTGGTCCTGGTGTGAGAGCTCCAAGGCGGTTCCAGCAGCCCTCATGCCTGAGGCTGCCAGTTTAACCTGCAAAAAGAATTGGAAACAACTCTCCAGGAGAGCAGAATTAAGGTTGCAAGTTGAGCTGTTCTGAGGGAGGAACATTAAGACCACTTACAACAGCAAACTCTTGAGAATAGCTGTACAGATCATGTATTCTGATGAGCAAGGCATCTGTCTTACAGAAACTACATTTTCACAGTAGAAGACTTTGTCTTTCCATTCCTACTAAGTGTTCTGTTGGAAAAGAATTGCCAACTCTTCCACTGAAACCAACAGGAGCAAAGAATCCCCTTGGCTCAAGGGAGGGTTGTCTGAAGAATTTCAGGGTGGCAGTTAGTGTGAATTGTAAGTCTTCATGCTTATGAAGACTGTCAACCTGTTCATGCTATTATGTATTTCCACTTATTATCAAATAAGAGAAAGGTAACTGGACATTTCCAAATGAAACTAAAGACAACTTATTTGGTAAATCTTGGTAATAGAACTAAGGTAGAAGTGTTTGCATGTAAGCATAATTCATTACATCTTTACTAGGATGCTCAAGATATCAGCCATCTGTTCAGAACGGAATAAAGTAGATGCACCAGAGCTTGGGAATAATGAATCAGCAAAGAATAAATCATAAAGAATAGGAAAACAAACCCCAAACCAATATACAATAAATACTTCCCCACCGTAAAGCTCTGCTAAATTCTTCATGAAAAGAATTTATATTACTTATGGCTTCCTTCATTAGACTGCAACTCAAAAGTAGGCATAAAGGCATAAAATAAGGTTGCTCACAGTACCCCTGCAGTGTTGAACTGCAAAATACAATCTCTCAGAAAGTTAAAAGCCTCAGAAGAAAACCAGAATATTCAGACTCAATGAACTAACTAAAACATTGGCATAATTTAATTTCTCTGGCTCTGGAGTTTCTTTACTTATTTACGGGGAGGAAAAGGGTAAAATGAACAGTTTCTTGAGATTATGAGGATGTTTATTGTGGTACTGAACACTGATCTAGGCAAGCCACTCCACAAGTGAAAATTTCTACTGTGCAAACCCTTGATTTAATTGGTCCACAGGTCATTTACCTAGGCATCATTTTATCCACATAAAGTTAACTGATTTACAAGACAAACTATTCACATATGTTGAAATAATTTATAAACAGAAGAGAAATCACCACTTAATTAAACACTGCAAATACCTAACAGAAAAGAACAAACTTATATAGGAGTATGTTGGACAAATATCAAAGACAAGTACCATTTCTACTGCAATGAACATTGCTAGAGGACGTGTAATCACTAAAACTGGGATTGCCTTAAGATTACTAAAGTAAAGGAACAAAAATAAAATTTTACATATAATGCCAACTTTGTAAAAGTCAATTTTTATAAGGTTCAACTGGAATGCTTCCAAAAAAACCCGAACCCAACCACTTATAAGACGCCCTTTAGGAGCAGGTTTTTACATTAATTAATATTCCTCTGCAGGAGTAGTAAGGCAAATATTGAACTGTATTTCAAAAACAAGGTTGAAAGAAGTATAAACTTAATTTTAAACAAGATGAAACTGACTATTTTAAGATTGTCCAAGATCATAGAACAACAACAAAACTCAATATATGATAGCTGAATTTAATCATGCTGACTATCTTCAGTTCCATTATTTCAAGAAATCTCAGCTAACAGTACAGGTAAGAAAAATATTTTTTCGTATTAACCCAGCTCTATGTTTTTAATAGCTCTAATTTTGCAACAAAAATCACTTGAACTTTAACGCCTAATGATAGTCTGAAATGCAATTTTAGGCTCCTTACTGACATGTAGTAAGTCTGATACCAGACTGAACCTTAGAGTGATCTCTTTGTGAAAAGAGATAGAAACTATTGAAATCTCTTTCCCTTATTTTCCTCTTCTGGAAAGTTACTATCCTAGTTTGTCTACCTGTCAAATGCTGCAAAGCCCAATGCTAGTGTGAATTACAGGAAAAGAAAACTGTTAATAGCAACTTAATATACTGTCATCACTTTCACCTGATAGAGTGATCCTAGGATGTGTTAGACTCAATTAACAGGACCATTCTGGTCTGATTCTGTTTCTGTCAGTTATGGGTTGTAATAATTTCTCAGATTAAATGGCATGGTTTCAAAATGCTGTAGAATATCTGCACTAGCACTAATGATTTACAGCTGCCTACTTTTATGTTACCTAGTTAACAAAGTTATCAAATTCAAAGTGGGAGCAGAGGACCTGAGGGCACAGTTAGAAGCTCCTTAGCATGAACGAAATGTTTGCAGATATCAGCAATGAGGAATGAAGTAGCGTATCTATTGATACAACCAAGTTTGTCTCATGTTCTGATACCAATATTATTGCAGAAATATTTCACTTCATGTATGACAGCTGATATATCTTAAAAGAGAAAAAAATAATAATTTTCAGCTAGTATTTGCAACCATTTATTTCTTTAAAGCTGTCTGGGAGATCATATTTGATTGTATAATACTTACACACATTGAAAGTCCTTAATTAGTAGGTACAAAGAGAGAGCATGAAATGAAGCATGGTAGGCTTGGCAGAAGCTCAGGGGGTGAATACAAAGGAAAATATGAAGTCAAACCCACAAGAACTTTAGGAGACCCACCCAATGGTCCTGCTACTTCTAAATAAATAAGATTCACTTTTGCCTGTGCCGGAATCACACATTTCAGAAAGCTTCTCATAAAGCAGGACATATATCTGATACTGCATTGCACAGTTTATGTTAAACACTGGATATTAGAAATTAGACTGTGCATTTCCCTCTCTTTGTAGGAGTCTAAATCTGTTCCCTTCAACAGTTGATGCAGTTATAAAAATTCTACTAAATATTGAAAATGGTCAATACATTAGGCACCTGATTCACCCATCAACTTTAAACTAGACTACTGTGGTTAAAACGAAGATTTCAGTTAAGACTGAGTAATAGCAAATTAAATGTATATGTTTTGACATCCTTCATGTATTTGTCACGTTGCAGTAGCAACATTTGCTGCTTCTGTTTTAGACCTGAAAAAGGGCTTTTATGTTAAAAAAAATGTCTGCCTTTTTCAAATAGAACAATGTGTTTAAAAAAAGATAGAACACTCTCAAAAAAATTTGCCTCATTTACATTTTCTATGTCTTTTTAAGTGATAGATAAGGTATTTAAATTCTCTTTTTCCATATATCTTTCTCAATTTTAGAAAAATTACTTTGGTCGGATAAGAATATTTTAAGAGCTCTACCAAATGACAACCTACATCAATGGAGTCATGACAGCTTTGACCAAATGCAACTGAAGTTTTTTGTTAGGAACGTCTGTAGAGATCTGCATGTATTTTTGGTGCCTGGAGAATTGTCTCCACCACTAATCTTGCCAGTAACACCATAAACCACAAAAGAGGCATATTTCATTTTCAGAGCAGTTTAGCAGAGGAAAAATGACTTGTTATAAACATCAATCTGGTTTTGGAAACTTACTGTACTTTTAATTTCATACTGCATTTTAGCTTTATTCTTTATTAAGATACTGAGGTTTTATGAAGTAAAAGTCTGTATGGACTACATCTTAGGTAGACAAGAAAAAAATGTCTGTAGTGGGTACATTATCAATTAGTATTAGCTTGGGGCTATCTTAAAATTTCAGGCTCTAAACCGTAGGAGTGCAGGAGCAGCTTAATGAGAAATGGGTCTTTTTTTTTTTTTCAGCAGGAACTCCAGCACCATAAGAATGGAGTACGCTCAGGCAGAGAGTTGAAAGAAGAAACCATGAGATATAGATAGCTATCTCTTCTCGTCAGTCAACAACCTAGATTAACTAATTTTAAAATTTACTGTCTATTTACATTCAAGATGAATGAGCTTTACGAATCCTGCTGCTTATAATTTTTAGCAGCTGAAAATTAACAATTAAGAAATGAGCGAAATTTTACTGTAAAATAATGAACTTTGATTCTTTCTCTGTTGAAGCTTTATTGGAATTTGCCTTTGAGAATGAACATGGTAGCCTCCTGTGTACTAATGTCCAGATTTTAAAATGCAATTGGGCATGTTATTCCTCAGCAATGACCACACTAAATTTCAAGCATTCATCTACTGAAGAAGCATTTTCTCCCTTTCTGAAGAAGTCTTGTAACTGCTACTTTACAGACAGCATCCCCTCTTTCTCATGTCGTTGCTGCTGTTTTAAATAATAATGGTCAAAGCAGTCATTGTATATTAACTGCACTCTAAATATACACACAAAAATGGAGCTTTCAGAAGTTTTAACCAATCTTCTCAGAACTGAGGACATCTAGGCATGTGACAAGATCCACAAGTTCAGTACAGTCAAAATGGGAGTCCTGTGCTCATACAACAGCAGAAGTTTAGAGAATACTTGTGTAACTTTGCTCAGGTGCCTGAGTGCTCTTAAACACCTACTTTGACCATAAGCTGTTGAATTCTCAATGGAATTAAGCACATTGTGCCTCTTGTGTTACACAAAGGGTACATTTTCATAAGACTAAATAGTTGGTAGTGCATGTAGAAAGAGAGCAGTTATTACCAGCACCTATAATATATATATAACATTTTCCATTTTTATCTGTAATAGTTTTGAAACAGGAGCCAAAGTAGAAAAACAGAATAATAATGGGACCTGGACTTACACATAAAAATGAATGGGCTAACTTCTTGCCTGAATTTTCACTTCAGATTTTCAAAACTTCATCAAATTGTTCTCACAAAACTTTTAGCTACCACTAGTTAAAACTTCAGCTCATTATTTTGGACATTCCTCAGCTGTTAAGGGCTTTTTACTTCTTTTTAAAATTATTTTGACTGTACCTATTTTATTTTGAACTCAAAAAAAATTATTTTGAAGGATGAATTGTAATGGAAACACTAAATCTTTGTGCACTGTAAAAGAAAGAAAAAAGATTCTGAATGTTGAACACATCCTTTCTTTAAACCAGTTAACATAATCTAGAAGACTGAGGAGCTGTAAATAGAGCTATAATTTGCAGTTTTAATAAAGCATGTTGAGGCATGCCACCATTAAAAATGTTTTATTAAATTTGCAAATTATAGCTATATTGAAGTTAGTTTTACCAAAATCCTACTACTCACTAAAAATAAAGTAGAACAAATAGCTCAGGATTCAAATCCATGTTTGCTGACAATAATGACAAATAGCATGCACGTTACATTTTTAAACCCAAAATTACGCAACACATTAATTCTATTTACTTTTAATTTTCTATGAATAGAAATTTCAGAAAGAGGTTTCTTCAGCAGAAAGACGAGTTTTAACTTGAACATTCTTAACATACCACAGAAAGTTTATTGAAGTTCACATGGTTTTGAGTTATATCTATTCGCAATCATTGCTTGCAACAGGAGAAATCGTGGCTCCATAGGAATACTGATAAATTATTCAAAATGGAAATGATTTTAAGTAGCAATGGTATTTGTGACGAAAAATATATAAACAGCTGATCAAGACCTTTTGCAATGCTGCTGAAAACTGTTGAAAAGAAAGTAATAGATCATTTCCATCCACAGTAATTTCATTTTGTAGGGAGAAGCAAAGAATAAGGCGTCTTCCCTTTGTTTTTGTTAAAACTCTTTTGCCTGCCAAGACTGAAGCTGTTTTTTTCCAGTGGCACTGGATATTCACGGTGATTTTACGTAAGCTGTATATTAAACATACACGTATTGATCTTCTGCTGATGTTTAACTGTTGTGTTCTTGTACTGGGTTACATAAAATGAAACATGGAAAAAAAGGCTTAATGTCAAAGACAGCAAGCAGGGCTTCTATAAGTACATAGGTGACAAAAGGAAGGCTAAGGAAAATGTGGCCCCCCTGCTGAATGAGGTGGGGGACCTAGCTACACAGGACATGGAAAAGGCTGCAGTACTGAATGCTGCCTTTGCTGCAGTCTTTATTAGCAAGACCAGCCTTCAGTTTTCCCCAGTCCCAGAGACAGGGGGAAAGTCTGTATTAAGAAAGACATACCCTGCATGGAAGAGGACCAGGTCAGGGAATACATAAACAAACAGGACACACAAAAGCCGATGGGCCCTGAAGGGAAGCACCCGCGAGTGCTGAGGGACCTGGATGATGTTGTTGTGAGATCATTCTTGATAATCTTTGATCTATCAAGGTGACTAGGAGAAGCATCTGATGACAAAAGTAAGCATCACTCCTATCTTTAAGCAGGGCAAGGAGGACCCAGGGAACTACACACCATTCAGCGTCACCTTGATTTCTGGGAAGGTGATGGAGCATCTAATCCTGGAAATGATTTCTAGGCACATGAAGGGCAAGAAAATCATCAGAAGTAGTCCATATGCCTTCACCAAGGGGAAGTGGCTCTCTGTCAAGCATTCCAACAAATCAAACAGGATAAGATCAATGTAATAATCATGATCAAGAAACAACAATCAAATATTCAACATCCTCTAAGAGACAACAGCAGGTTGAGGTCTAAAACTTTAATACCCACAGACTAAATTCTTACTGCAAGACAATTGTTTTCCCACCTTACAAATCTTTTTACAATTTTAAGACATGCAAATTTTAACTTCTCACTTCCACTATGCTGCTTAGAAAACTGCTTCCAAATTTTCGACCTGTGATGTTTACAAACCTTCTAGTTTATTGTCTTCATAGTATTCATTACCACTTCACATCAGTTTGATATTTTGTAATCAATACTATCATTTACCACATGTAATTTCCCTCTGCTTGATATTTACTCTGAACAGTTTCATAATTCATCATTACATTCCCAGGTAACTTACATTAAAAAAAGGTTTAACTTCCTGTTCTGAAGCCACACTTCCATTTCCTTACAAAGGCTCTTTTCTGCTATTGACTCAGTTTGATTTCTTTATTTAATCCAAGGTGCTCAGATGTAAACACAACATTCTAAATGAGACCTTACCCATGACATTTTAATTGAGCTAACAAGCAACAGCTCTTTCATTCAACCCTAAACTCGACTTTGCAGTCAGTGCTATTTGATTACATTTCATTTTGCCGACTGTAATCTACAAAATCATGTATTCCTTCCTGCAGAATGATCCTTTTGGAGGTCTGTACCACCAACAAAAACAACCTCATAACCAAAACAAAAACACTCAAACCCCTGTATTATAGCTTTATAATGCATAAAAATATCCTTGCTACATGGAAACTCCAACCATGGACATACATCACATTTTCATTTTGTGCTTGCTGAAGAATTTTGCTTTTGTGATTTCACAGAAGAAAAGGTTCTATTAAAACTTTCCAGCCATTCATCTCCACGCCTTTGCCACACTGGCTAGCAGAATTGTTCACGTGAGTACTCCCTAATTGGTTTCAGTCAAAATTTATCAGTTTATTTTAAATAGTAAGTCTTTGCTTACCTAGTAGAACCCAGAGAGGTGGGTGGGATAGACGCAGGAAGCCTGGCCATTATGAAGAGTTAGGGGCAGCAACCTCAGCTGGAAGAGGAGATGTATCTATAGCAACTGCCAGCAAGGCTGGTGAGAAGGAGCCATGAGTTAGATGGAAGTGGGACTGCATGGTAGAGACATACACTCCAGTCATATGCTTCTTTTGCCATTCTTCCAGAACAGCTCAGGCTCAAGAAATCCTGAGATAGATCTGTGGCTTTCTTTACATAATAGTTTACAGACAACTTTGAAAAGTGGCATTTTAATAAAAATACAATCAGACTTTACTAACATACAAACCTATGCAGAGAAACAATCATGTATACTGAATGGAAATACTGCTTTTATTGCCAAAAACACAACTGAAAACAAACTCTATGACAGCTAAGCCCTGAGAGGTGATTCTTCTTTCTGGTTATAAATTAATAAGACATTAATTATTGTTTCTGAATATCTACTTACATGCTTCAAAGTTCCTACTGTGGTAACAGAGTTCCTACCATCTGATTGTATTCACCAATATCCCTTTTTAGTTACTTTAGGTATGACACTAATTTTGCTCTGTCATTTTCACAATGACAGAGATTAAAAATTGTCATTGTAAAGCCACAGAACAAGTACAGAAGGTTAACTATGGTTAACTATATAGATATATTCTTTTCTTAGTGTTGATATATCATATATTGAATACTCAAAATGTGCAACATCCTGCTCCAGTGCAGTTCAAAAACCGAGCTAATTAAAAAAGCCCACCACCATCTAAATGTTTGCACATGTTTGAGTGAAGGAGGATGGAAGGACTTGGGAAGGAGTCGGGCTAAAGTGTTATCAGGATCAGTGAAAGTTATTATTGCACCACCCAATCCTATGTATCAGCTAAAAGCCTCTAAAAACTTGTGTGTGATAAATTTGGCACTTCCTATGTAGAAAGACAAATGTGTAAACACAAAAGGATACAAGCAAAAACCTCATTGCTTATCTGAAGACTAAAAGTAATATGTGATAACAAATATGTTTTTGCAGTGTCTCTAGTTTTGATTGTTCGAAGGAAATTAAAAACGCTTGAGAAATTTCATTAATAATACAGAAATATTTCTGGAATTCAAGCAAATATCCTTGTTTTTTCCTCTTGGCATAGGCACTCCTCACAGAAGACCGAGAAACATTTGGGAAAAAACAACCAATAGGATTCTAAGAATGCATCTGATTTAGAAGCAATACTTAAAACTCTCTATTTTTTAAACTGAAGATGTAATTTAAAACAGCAATGTTAAGTTCCCCAACTAGTACTATCACTCGATGAGCTTGGAAACTTAGTTTTAATTCAGCATAACTGCAATTTCTGTCATTTTCCCAGACTTCACTGCTACTCATTTTAAAGTGCATCACTACAAAAAAAGATAAAACAATTTGCATCACACAAAACAAACAAACAAAAAACCTCACCTGAAATACAATCTTTGATTTACAATATTTTTGTGAAAATATCCACTCAACTATATAGATATCTCTAGGTTTTAAATTAGTAAGACTGAATGTGGGAGCTCCGCACTGCCAGTCATGCCATCTTCAAATAGCTAAAAATGGATTATTCTTTACTACATAGTATGTCTAGCCCTTTGAAACCAGATCTCAAAGTCTCCTCCCTTCAATACAGTGATTCACCTGGACCTTTTCCTCTTTGGGGCATGGTGCATACACTCCAGGATGATGATTGAGGAACACCTTTTATGTCTAACTACAGTAGCTCTCCCAGAACAGAGAAGGAACGTACAAGGGAAAAAAAGAGGAACATACTAATTAAAAATTAATCATCCACCTGATAATCTCAGGCCACATACCTCAGGCATACAACATGTTGGAAACAGCACAAGGATGACAGTGGCCATGAACAGTGCTTACGCTATTGCTGCTGCAAAAAGTTGGAGTGAGCGTTTTTTGTTAAATATATCTTAATGTATTTTAATAAAGAACTACTACTTAATGATAAGAAACTTTTATGTTTTGAGCTTAGAGACAAAAAGCTATAAGCACTGTAAAATTACTGGACAATTCATTCCCACTCTTGCATACTCTGCAGGTGAAATCCCACCATGTATACTGGGCCACTGAAATGATTAAGATACCTTCTCTGAGGGCATGTCCACTGCAGAGAATTAATTTCTCTGTCTTACCAAAGCAAGAAAGAATAGGCAGAGACAGCAAAGACCTCACAATTGCTGCTAAGCTGACCTAAAGATCTGTGCTATTCGCATTATTTTCTGTCCTCGGAGAAAACATTAGAAATAATCATGTCAGGGTTTATAAATATCATTGTGAAACAACAGTGTACATATTAACTCCAAATTTAATTCCTGAAACCTCACCATGGTAAAATTAATTCAACTTTTTGATGAAGTTTCCATCTTGAATTGTCCCTAGAGCAGGAAGTGCCTTCTACCCTGTAGTAATGGGTTGGTGTAGTCTTTCCCATCAACAGTAAGTCCTGCTGCCATAACAATAAATACCCACATTCAGCAAAATAATCATTCCTTGTCATTAAGTGCAGCAACCCTTCCCCATGAAATAAAAGTCAGAGAGCTATTTGATACCGCAGTGTGGTAAATAAAGCCTAGGATTTGGCAACATCTGTTTGCTTATAATAATTCACAGAATGTTTGTCTTCCAGAAACCTATCAGTGTATCTTTAGCAATTTCTTGACTGTTTCTCTTTTTGGAGGATGACTATTTATAGAAACACATATTATCTTTCGAATTCTATGAGCCTATGAAAGATTATAGTGGTTACAGATCACTTATTATTAGATGGATATCTACACTACATGATTACACATTTTTTTGCCATCCTCAACACTGATGATAGAAAGTAAATTAAGAAGCTAAATTCCTGATCCTGCAAATAAACGTGCGCTGGCATTTTTTGCCCCCAAGTATGTTGATAGAAATCAGAGAGACAGTTAGCATATGTACATGCACACATAGATAAGCATGGAGACACAAAATCTTTCTCCTTCCCGACAATGAACAAATGAAAAAAGAATTCTCTAACATTAGAAGGCAACCGTCATAATTTAAAATACACATTATTTTTCTTTCATAAAACATGTATACAACTGCACAATAATATGCAACACATTTCACCTCACTTAAAAATGTTCTCTGTAGTGTCCCCTCCTACTAATTTATTATCAGCTTTACTCATCCTGACTGTAGTCTCCACAGCACACAAAAAGACAAAAGGAAAACTGTAAATATTCTTATTATTGTCTACTGTATTAAAATTGAGAATAAAAAAAAGTCAAGTAATCTGGGTACTTCTACATCTTACTCACTGTCTTTTTTTTCTGTGATTTGAAAAACTCTTGGTTTAATCAAAACTGATGACATTCTTCTCCCCGTGACATTAATGACAAAACTGATTGCTCACCAAGGCAAGATTCCCCTGTTGTCTCTATGATTTGTCATACAGCCAGTTTTCTGGTGAGAATTCAATGTCTCAGTAGCTATATCAGGGAACTTCACTTAAAAAAAAAAATCATGTCTTATAAACTATTTGAGTGAAATTCCATTCATATTGGAACAATTCCAATTGTTAAAAGCTACTTCTTTCAATTCCTATTTAACCAAAATCTGTAACCAACTGAACTATAGGATTAATATGCAGCAAAGGATCAAAAGATAATTTTTGCACCAATAACCTCTGTAGCTCTAAATCTGCTTATGTCAAGACATAGAATTAAGAGTGGTTTTGCCCCTTGGAAATCTCTTGAAATAAGTGACTATCACTAGAAAAATAGCATAATTCTTCCTGAATGCCAAGTACACTATGTTTATTTGATGGCTTTAAACTGCTTGTTTTACTTAATATCAAAATGGGACAATATATTATGGAAATTCCTTGTCATACAAGCTTATTTCATTATTAAATGTGCCGTATAATAGAGTCATAACCTCTTATATTAGGCTTTAGTTATTTAAATAAACCTGCTGAAAATCAGGAGGATGCCTGCCTGGAACTCTGTCTTATTCTTCTAGTATTGCCTTATGTAAAGTTGTTTTAATGCTCCCGATACAAAACTGAGACATTCTCCTCCTGTCTCCAAACACTGGCCATTATTCAAACAGATGTTACTATCTCTCTGTATAGTTAAAGATTAAAGGAAATTTCTGAAATATTTAGAATTATTTCTTCCCAGAGCTAAAGCTGGATTAAAATGGCATAAATAGAGAGAGGTGATCAAAGTTGGCAGGTATTGCAGAAGAAAAGATTCATAATAAAAAACACAATCATTATAACACTCGGAACTTTCCTAGCTCACTCTGAGTGCTTTATTCTGCTTTCATTTATGGCGCAAGTAGAGATGGCTTTGCATGAAATATATTTGTTTCCAGCTTACTCTTAGAGTTTACAATAAATATCAAACATACTATAAATAGAAATGTTCACCTATGCTTGCATAAAATTTTAAGTAGCCAACATAACCTAGATTTTCAATAAAGCTTCCCAAACAAATTGGTTATCAATAAACAGGAGTATTTTCAATAAATGTATTGCAGCAGTTACGCTGACTGAAAATGAACAGTCAAGACTTCCAAGGTTTTGTATTGGTTTCTGCTTCTAATTCACTGTATTACTTTCACAAATCATTTCATCTGCTCCTCAGTGTTAGAAAAACAAGATTTTGCACTTACAGATGGCCTTTGAACACAAAATCTCAAAGTGATCAAGCAAGATAAGCCAACTGAATTTGTTTTACAGTTGAGGAAGCTGGTTCAGAGAGATGAGGTCACTTGTATAAGTTCACAAATTTAGTAAATAATAAAGACTGAAATAAAAAACAGATGCCCTACATCTCAGTCTGGCATCTTCTTAAATACAATGTATTGCCCCTATAATGCAATGGAAAGCTGAATTGTTTTATTTATAATTTAAATCCATACATTAGTAGAAGCATGCAAACAATAGCGAACATGAAGGAAAAATACAACAAACAACAAAAATAAGACTCTAAGGCAGCTAACAACCTCAGTCAGACAATATATTTTATCACAAGTATTCAGTGAAGAATCAGAAACCAACAAAGGCAAATGTTAACAGAAGCACATACATTATTCAGGAAATATTCTTACTAAGAAGTTTCATTTCTTTAGGAAAATTTATTTTCAGAGGCTTTTAGGGGTAACCTCTCCTCTACCCTCTACCATCCCTCTTTACACTTTCTTTCCTAAAGTCCACATTTTGCAAAAAAAGAAGATTCCAGGAAATGAAGTTACTTGTTTGGATACAACTGCCAAAGCCACTTCCTGTACGCACTCAGCAGAAATGCTTGGGTAAAAAAAAGCCTGATGACATTTTTCAATGTAACCAAGATGGGCATTCCATTCAGCCACACAAAAAGTTCATTTAGCCCCAGAACTGTATGCCGATGTTATATATTTGACTGCTCAAAGTATTACAGTCCAGTAATAATAAATTCAATTTTACATTTGTCAGGAAAAATAGCATCAAACAGGTTCCCAATAACAAATACACCGACTATTTCATCCATGACCTGGTATTATTGCATTTTTGGTATTTTGCTGGTTTTCCTCTCTTCTCTCTGTACTGCCTAGCATGTGAATGCACTGTAAAGAGTAACTTATGAAAAGTCTACGAAGAGACCATTGATTGGAACATAACAGCACTGTTATATGTTATACACAGTTATATATATGTTGTTATATTTGGCACTGACACTATTTACACCTCATTCAGTAGCAGATAGAAAAGGAATACTTTATGAGAAAGTGTCTGTAACAAACACTTGGACTGCTGTAACAGAAAAGCATCAAATACACGATAGTCATCAGATGAACTGAACAGGCTGTCAATGACTGACTCTTATTTTGTTGGATTTTCTGAACAGGTGTTTCACCAGGCCTTGCCCTGCATCATCTCTCTTATGACAAAGTTCGATCTTTGACGGTAACAACATAATTGTTCTAAACAAAGTGATTAAAAGTATCTATAAAGGAAAAAGTTATCTGCTATTAATGTGGTTGCTTTGACTCCAGACCAACCTGTTTACCTCAAAGACTAAAAAATTTGCCTAACGGATCGCAATTAGATATGTAGCAGTGTAAAATTGTAACTCTTCTTTCCAAAGCCCCCAGCTTTGGAAGTTCCAGCTACCAAATGAAGCTCCAGCTCAGGCCCCTTTCTTTGAGCCTTCAGTTCTTTTTAAGGGCAACAGCTAAATTAAGAGAGACAAGCAGTCACTTCCCAACTACTGTTTTTGGTTTATTGTAAATATCATTTCAAAACACATATTACCGTCTTCTCTCTCTAGCCATTTTGCATTCAGTAATTCTCTTAGGTTCACATTTTGTTCCCTAGTAACTCTGATCTTGCTTCCCTCCAACCCATGGTTTCTCTCATTCGTCATCTCATACCCAGCTTCATCAGGAATACATCCTAAGCCACACATCTCTCTGTCCTTTTCCACCCTATTTATAAAAACCAAATCAAATCCATCCCTGCCCTTCCCTTCTTACCCCTTCCACATCGATTTTCTCCTCCCACTCTTTAGATAGTCAGGTGTGAGGCACCAAAACCACTGTAATATCAGTTGCTGCCACTGTCTATTCCTACTATAGTTTCCTGGCAGCCACCATATTTTTAGAAGAAAGACAAAAAATAGTATTCAGAAACACATTTGCTATTTGTAACCAGCACATGGACGCTTAACATATTCCACCAAATAGATCAAACAGATTCCTGACATTTGAATAAAAAAGCCCAGAAACAGAGAGTGAAAAAGAAAATAAAAGGACTACCGTCTTTTTCACTTTTTCCTTTTTGGAGTCCCCCTCCACTGCTTTAGACATTATCACAGAAATTTAAAAGCCAGCATTAAATTCACTCAGAAGACCAAGACGAGACTCAATTTACTCAAGTTTTTTTCACCTAAATAGAAATTAAATGATTTAATATTAAAAACTACAGCTAACAAGTTCACTCATAGGAATAGAGAAATATCTATCTCCTTATAGTTGGCACCCTTAAATCTATTCCTTTCTCCTAAGATCTGGAGAAAAGCAGAGCTGGAACAGTGTGGGAAGCTAGTACTAGAAAGCTCTGGGGTATCTCAAGAGGAGACCAACAGAGAAGATGCTTCTGAAACAATGGCCTGACTGCAGATCTTGCTTTTGTACTATCTGCAACTTCTAGTAATGTTTCTTAAGGAGGCAAGTCCCAAATGGCTGACATTTCTGGGCCATGGGCTTCATTTCAGAAATATCTGCAAAGAAGGAATACAGTAGAACTGTGCCGTCACATATACGTGGAGACCACTTCGACTTAACAGACAAGCAGCAACTTTTTACACCAGATTCAGTTTCTAAATGGTTTAAGATTGTAGCTCTATACAGAGTACACTGCAAGAATCACACCTAGGGCAATAAATTCAGGGAAGAGTGCAGCAAAATCCTTTATTTGAAAAAAGCCCTATTCATTTTGTGCTTGTCAGTCATGGATTAAGACATGCTTATCTATAGTATGTACTCAAATGAGCTTGGAGTCTAAAAATCCACAAAGTTGTATTAAAAACTACAGACCAACTTCCTCTTCAAGAGTGGTACTCTAAGCTGTGACTAGTTCTTCCCATTGTTGCCATAATGCTGCATAATAATTATCTGGAATGAAGTGGGTATGCTAATTGTCCTTTAAATCCCAATCTCAGCAAAGCATATGTCAAAATTTTTAATCAAAACCAAACAGGTCATATTCCAATATGCAGTCCTAACTGGAATCAATTCTCTAAGTGTTCAGAAAGTACAGAAACCAATATCAGGGCTTTTTTAGTCTAAAAAAGACCTCAAGTTTTTATATCCAGCTTTAATCTTAAATTCACTCGAAGACATACCTAAGAAAAACACATGAAAACAACCTGCAATGATTCATGAGGCAAGTTAGGCATGGGAAAGAGATCCTTTTGACTTGACCTTGCCACTTAAAACAGTAAGGATAAATGCATGAAAGTCCTAATTCACAAAGTATCTAAACAGTAAATTACTGTTCAATATGTGGTTAGGTCCATCTGACATCACAGGGAAATAACAACACGCCTATTGTACTTCCTCAGAGACTAAAACATCATTAGTGGTTTACAGAAGCCCTGATAATAAATCCCTGATGATAAATCCTGCTTGGTCATGCAATAATACAATCAATTTTGTGACTGTCTTCGATCTATTAACTTCCTAACCACTTATCCTTTTTCTGATTAACCTTCTTAGATTTACAGGCTATGCCCCCAGACTCTAGGTCCCCCCTCTTCCTCTGCCCCCCAACAAGAGTGAGAGGTAAGATACCTTGTGCTATTCTCTTTCAGCCATGTGGATATTTTGATCACTAGGCCTTGACAGGGCAGAAGTTGCTGCATCCAGAAAATGAGCATGTAAAAGGTTTAGCTACAAATATCTACATATTTATCATTTTGAATATGCTCATGACCCTTCAGAAACCAGAAGGCAATTGGCCACACAGATACATAGAGTTATCATAGCAACTAAAAACTGGAAGAAATATTAAATCTTGTGCTTTAGCACTTCAGCAAAACATTACATAATAGACATCAACAAGAAAACAAACTGAAGCACAAGTTATCAAATACCAGGCTATGCTAGGTTTTTACATCTTCCTTTGAAGAATCTGACACTGAAACTGATGCAGGTATTTCCAGCACTTTTGTGCCCAGCAAGGGATGCTGCTGTCTGTTTTGATAGTGGTACAGGAACATGTCCTAACAACATCCATGTCTCCATATCTAGGTACTGTTTTGATGTACTGCTATGATTTATTTATTTATTTATACAAGGAATACAAGCTTCACAGAAGAAAAGTGATTTCAGCAGTTCAGCAGTCAGAAGTGATAAGGAGTTCAAAAAATCCGAAAACTATTCTCTAGCACAGCACAGCTTTCTCCGTGCTGTGTTTACTGCAAGAGAAGGTAAGAAAAAGAAAAGAAAGTATAAAAAGTTATGCAATTGTTAAGCCAATTTAAATATAAAGGGCTCCAATGAGATGTCCTGAAAACAGACAAACAAATTTGCAGAATACATGAGAAAACTCATCAACCACTATTAACACAAAGGTATGAATAACATCTTAGGCTATGTTCTCTTACTGCTTTGTCCTCCGGAAGCAAATACATCATAAACAAGGACTGGAAAACACATTTACTTTTATCCTTGGGGAAAACAGATACACAGACACAACCAAAAGCAAAAATCTTTCCAAGAACAGATTTTTATCACTTTGTCACTTTATCACCTGGAGACTTCCTGGATAATATATTCTATATTATAAAAAGTTAATTGCACATTGACTTCATTGTTTTAAATACAGTAATTTCAAGTGAGCATTAATGTTACCACTTCAAACTTTATTTTTATATCCCTTTCACTGACATTTCAGATGCATCTAGTTTTATATGCATTTCATATGATATAGCTTGCAAGTATTTTCTTTTTGAAATGACCACTGGATTCTCATAAATGCAAAAGGAAAAAAAAAAGCCTGAAAACGTGAGCTAAACATAATGTTAGAAAGTATAAGCCAATGCAAAGGGAAGATAGCATTACAGCCAAAATGCTCCAGCTCTTCATTAAAAAATCCTGCACGATTGTGCCTTTACTACGAGGAGAGCATAAATCAGATATATACATATTCAAAAGGATGCCAAGATATCAGTTTCACTTCTACAGTGAAAATTTTTAAAGCCACAGATTTAATAATCTTGAACTACTGATATGATAAACCAGACTCTCTGTCTTTGTATTCTCTAAATCAAGACATAAATATGGAGAAAATGGTTTGGTTTCTGTTGAGGAATAAGCAAAAGAGAGACAGTGTCTTCCTAAAATAGTGTGCAAATATACATTATAAATATTAAAGAAGTTAATCTGTCCATTCAGATTATTGGGAAAGTTTATTGTTAGTTCCAGCATGATAAACTCATATTCTTACAGGCTTTTACCTCTATGTAATAGAAAGCCTAAAATGGCAGCAGAAAGCAATAGTTACATTGTAACTGGCATAATAAAATAAATTGCAGAAGGTTTCAAACATGGCATCCAATATAAACAGCAACAGATTTTCAGATTACTTTTCTATACTAGTTTTGCCTAAATCTGAACTTCAGAATACAGTTTTTGAGCTGATCGTTATTGGAACAAATTACACTTACAATAAGCATTCAAAACACTAAGATAGTAACAGTAATCAAGTTCAGCAACACGAAGAGGTAGCAGCAGTTCAGGGGCCAGGAGGTGACCGTATCGAAAAGGCTTGAGGTTATTACACTCAAGACACCATAAAGTAAAAGAGTGACAATACCGACTATAGAAAATGATTGGAAACGAGATTAATGATTACACAGAATCACAGAATGGTAGGGGTTGGAAGGGACCTCTGTGGGTCATTTAGTCCAACCCCCCTGCCAAAGCAGGGTCTCCTACAGGAGGCTGCACAGGACCTTGTCCAGGCGGGTCTTGAGTATCTCCAGAGAGGGAGACTCCACAACCTCCCTGGGCAGCCTGTGCCAGTGCTCCGTCACCCTCAGAGTGAAGAAGTTCTTCCTCATGTTCAGACGGAACTTCCTGCGCTTCAGTTTGTGCCCATTGCCCCTTGTCCTGTCACTGGGCACCACTGAAAAGAGTTT
>Ga0065711_1000140_pt1 | contig 99577 bp, 56 predicted proteins | sample Hoacrofraction12_FD_59098 | JGI IMG/M metagenome (GOLD analysis project Ga0065711, IMG submission 59098) | Hoatzin crop microbial communities from Cojedes, Venezuela - Epithelial fraction 12 v2 (version 2) | ecosystem: Host-associated > Birds > Digestive system > Esophagus > Crop | place...
TTTTTTTTTTTTTTTTTTTTTTTTTTGATAAAAACAGTAACATACACTTGGCAACAGCGGCACTGATTTTTATTCTGAGCTTCTGTAAAATATCGAAGTCTTTGCAGCCTAGTCAAATCCCTGGCAGCTCATCAAATTCTGTTGATTTTACATCTTCCTTGTTGAGTGCTGGAAACCAGCATCGCAGATAACTCAGATTGCAGCTCATGGATAGAAAGAAAAGTGCAAAACACCATAAGGCTTGCAGAGACACTTGGATCATCCAGAGTCAACTCAGTGCTATCTGCAACCTTCTTGCCTTCTGCTTGGTGATGTAGCCTGAGAGTGGTTCTATCGTCACCCAGCTGAAGCTGGAACCCGAGCTGGCACAGGCAAGCACTGTGTAGGCTTTGGGCACCTGAAGCCCTACTGCACTGTCTGCCTGTACCCCAGTCTGCCCTTCCTGACTGTTTCTCTCAAATTGTATTGTTGGTTTTTGGAACTGGCTTTCTAGTTGCTAGTGGTGATCTTTGCAGACTTCCAGGACTCCTCTCCTGTGCTGTGCGCTTGATGTTGCTGTACAGTGGGCTGTCGCCCAAGACAGCTGCCCATGACCAGCTTACCCCACTCAGATCTTTTTCATTCGTACCTGTGAGCGCGCTTGCTGGGGCAGCGAGTACTGAGCTGTAATTCACCTGATTTACAGCATGGAGATAGTGTCCAGTGCAACAAGCTCGGAGGGAAGGAGGACAGATACGAATGACTGCAAAGCACTGGGTAATGATTAGTCTAGGAACTGTTGACTCTTTGCAGGTTTCTATAGCCTCGTATACCCTGTGAAGCTCTCTTCGTGGCCTGTTTCGGTTTTGTGCCAGCTCAATGCAGTTCTGTGAAACCCTAAAACAGATGGTCCCTGCTAAGGAGGCTGTTCCCACGCCAGAAATCCTCGGTGCGTGCACAGGCAGGTTCCCTGTTGCAGTGTAATGGTTACAGAAGCTTGCTGAAGATCGCGCCAGCAGTGTTCCCCTGATCCGCTCTGTGCTTCAAGAATGCTCCTGTGCTCTTAGGCTGGGGACCAGATTGTCGGGCTTGGAAAAGCACCTTCAACAGCGTCTTTTCGGTACAGACCTTAAGTCAGTACCACTTCCTACATGGAGCATGGTCCAAGACCCCATGTGATGATTGTATACCTTGCCATCTTCGAGATTGCCATGGAGAAACTGGTGTCCTGAGAAGGGTAAATTTCTACATGAAGATCGACAAAATTATTGCTATGAAGCACATCATAGTTCTGGTTGGGAATTCTTGTGTGTGTTTCAGCTCATGGGTGTGGAAGCCCGCTCGGTGACCAAAGGCAAACTTGGGCTGTAACTAATGGGGTTTCTCCCCTCGCTGATCTGTCATACGCTAATGAAAAATCTCTCTTCTGTAGGTAGGTAACATTTCTTAGCTGGACTGGAAAAGTTATTGTATTTTAGGACCTCTGATGAATTAGCATTTTTCTTTGCTGAAAATCAATATCGGAAACAAGACTCCTGTTAGGAATCTGAAACTCCTTGAGCTGGAGCCAAAGTTAAATGATGAAAGTGAATTTAATATGTATTTCCTACAACAGTGTGCCTGTGGGCTGGCAACATGAGCAAGACCTTCTGAACAAGATTTATGAATAGGGGAGTAATAATTCCAGAATAAGTATCAATCTCATTTTGCCATGATGCCAAGTATAAAAGAGGGACTGTAATTGTCTTTTTCTTCTGGACAAGAAAAATAATGGCAGATAGGTCCCCTTCAGGTGGAGCAATACTCTGTCTTCTTTGAAGACAGGTAGTTAGAAGGAGGAAAGAAAAAGGGACTATAATAAAGTGATTTGGCCTGTTAGAGCAATGACAGCACAAAGGATTAAAACAAAATAGAAAAGTAGTAATATGTAATAGAAACATAAAGAATTTTGAAAGGTGTTCTCCCTCTAAGGCAGCAGGAATTCTGGAGAGCCAGGAATATAATGGTGGGTGTCAATCCAAAGCATTTAACTTCTGCTGTTTTTTTCCTAAGTAGCCTCACTTTACAAGAGCTGTCCCCGTGTTTGAATTCACCTAGGCAAGCTGAGCTTACTGAATGAATAAAGGGTTTGTTTGCTCTGAGTGCTGTGCAAGATAGAGCCAGGTTGCTGTAAGCCGGCCGAGGAGCTGGCCCCTTGACTCCAGAGGCTGTCCCATAACCCGTGAGCTCCGATGCTGTTGAGTAATTAGTACATATATTATTCTAGATCCGTGGGAGCTCTTGAGGGTTTTTGAAATGTCCCATGAAAAGCATAAGCAGAAGTACAAACAAAAATAAACTACATACTTCAGCTTTACAAATACTGAAGTCCATGAACTTCCTTACAACACATTTTCCTTTAGAAGTTCCCTTTTCTGAAAGTCTGTTTCTTCTTAGATGACCTCTGCTTTTAATTAAGATGAAAAGTCCCATAAATTTTCAGTCATCTCCACACCCGTACGTAAGCACAAAGGGCCTTCTCTGGCGGAGTTTCAGTCTGCCTGAACCGGTGGCCTTGGCAGCGGGGCTGCTTGGAAGCTCCCGGCGCAGCTGTGCTGGCAGCGGTGCCCCTCTGTGCCCCTCTGTGCCCCTTTGTGCCCGCGGCTGGGGCGGGACGGGGTGACAGCGATTTCCACAGACCCCCAGCTGCAGGGGGAGTGCAGCCAGCTGCCGCCACGAGCCCTCCCAAGCCCCTGGAGGGAAGGGGCATATGACTTCTGTGAGATTTTTGCCCACGTTTTTAACCTCCCCTGCCGTTGCCCTCGGCTCAGGGCGGTGGGGGGGGAACAGATCTCTAATCTGACTAGAAAGACACTATTGTTGTACAGATGCATCCCCTGAAATTCCCAGTGCTCCGTGGCTTTTGGGGTAGGATAACCTTGCTGTCACTGGCCTTGCACGCTAAAATGAAGGGTTGTCCTAAATCCATCTTGAATTCACCAGCCTGGAAAGGATTACATCCTGCTGAAGAGGAAAGGCAAAGGATTTTGAGAATATCTGGTCTTTATTTCTGGGCCTTTTTGATTAAGACTGTCCTGAGGCAGTTGTGTCATATATGTGCTGGAGCTTTCTTTGTGTGGGCGAGGTATTTGCTTGTCTGTCTCGGCTATTTTCACATTGTTATTTGCTTTCCTGGCTCTCTTTCCTTACAATCCATTACCTTGCTTTAACTTTCTTTCCTTTCCCTTTACCAAAACCAACAAAAAGATGATTAAAAGAGACAGTTGATTAGAATCAGGGCTGCTCACCTGATGAGCACAGTGAACGGGGGTTAAGTGTTGGGCCTCTTGGGGGATTTGCTTTTGATTTTTCTGTAATTCTCTAATAGTCTGATGCAGTGAGAATGGGTAGTGCTAGGATTTTGTAACTAGAGAAGGGGTTAAAACAGCCCATTTCTGAGGGCTGCCAGAGCGCGCCGGTGTTTGTTGTGCTGGGTGCTGCGGTAGATTCCTCAGAGGAAATTCACGGGGGGGGGACAGGGGTTCACGCTCTCTTGTTTTATCTCATATCTCGATATGCCCTTGCAGAAACCTGCACCCAAAACCACGGAGTGTAAGGGGAACAGCAGAGGAAATAACAGTGCTGCTAACTCAAAATGCTATTGTAGAAATAAAAGAACAACAACATGTTTTGTTGGCCTTAATAGTAGGTGAACGAGAGAACAAGGAAAAGGGATCGAGTGCATCAGCTTTGTGGGTGTTATGGGCATTAGAGAACTCCGTCCATCATCTTAAAGCATTATAAGATTTAATGTATTTAATTGTGCAGCTCAGTGGAATACCCTGTTGTACTTACATTCGAGGACTGATTGCTGCTGATCAGTCCCAAAATGGTTTTCCCTGTGTAAAACTGCAGTGAAATAAACTAATCAAGAGAGGGCAAGTTATTTGGGTTGGTGATAAAACCAGTCACTGCACATCCAGAGTGTAAGGAAGGTTTCCTGTAGATCGCTGGTCTTTACTCCATTTCATCACTTGCATTTTTTCCCTTGTCTCCTTTGTTTTTTTGTTTTTTTGTTTTCTTTAACTGGGATATATTATTAAAGGCTAGAGAGAGATGTTCAGTTTCTTCCCTGTCCTAACAGAAGACAAAGATGCAACTTCAATTTAACAAAAGAACAGATGCAATCTGAAGTCAGATCTCACACCAAAGAAAGCTTTTGGTACCATGCTAAAGGTGTGGTGGCTCTGCTGCGAAAACTGCAAATTGGGGGGGAAATCTGCTGTGGGCTGAGGTTTCTCTCATTCTCGCTTCGTGTTTCAGCCCGGCTGCAATATAGCTGGCTGCCAAAATTGAGATATGCTGGGGCATGTGGTTGTACCTGCAGTGGAGAGGCAGCACTCCCTCATTCCCGAGGGGTGAGAGACAAGAGGAGCAGCACCATGCTTACTTCTGGAAGAAGGGGGTTCAGGGAGGAGCCCAGTGTTCATGGGCTGTGTTTCGAGGAATGGTCAAGCTCCTGCTGCAAGAGTAAAATTGTTGCTGAAGAGACTGGATTTCTCATCTGCAGCGCTTGCTTTGCTGGGAGAGGAGCATGCAGATGGAAACCCTGGTCAGCCGTGTGAAACGTTTCCTACGCAGGGTCAGTGTTTTCACTTCCTGCCTGAGCGTCTCAGCATCACAGTTCCTTGGGGTCGACTCCAGCCCCAGTCGCCATGACTTGCTGGTGACGTTTTAGAAAGGTGTCCTTTCTCCTTTTCCTAGCAAATAAATAAATGAAACTGACTCCTCCTTATGTGATGCAAAAGGACCAACTGCAATTCTGGAAAGCCAGGGAATGCAAGGGAAGGGCAGAAGTGTAGAAGAACCCATTGTGGTAACTTGTGTGTGAGATACAGATCACGCAGGGGTGGGAGACCATTGCAATACCATTTGGCAACTGGTAGGGCTGAGTACTTTGTGCGTTTTCCTCGGCTCTTTGTCTTATTAAATGGCTTTAGGAAGGCAGTGGTGTAATTCTGAAATTCAGGCATTGCCATACCCAAAAGTTGGTCTTGTTTTAAAACCCATTGATCAGTGAGACTGATTTCATGGAGAAATTTTTAACTTCCAGTTCAGAATACCCAGTGTTTCAGCTTAGTTTTCAAGTGATTGCAGCTGTTCTCTCGTTTTTCAGCTCCTCACAGGTCAGGAACTCAAAGGCATTAAGGTTGAGTAAAACAACTGTTCTTTGCTGAGCTCTGCTTTGTTTTTGTGGGAATTGTCTGCTTCTGTAGCACCTTTGGTTTCATTACTTTTTTAAAAAAGTTTGGTTTATTAATGTGCTTTTGGGACAGATACAACCACCAAAGCTGCTTTTTAATTAACCCTGTGGTCCATCCGGTGTGTATGTGCTAACGTCTTGGCTGTACAATGCACTTCCAATGAAAGAGAACAGTCTGCCATGGAGTCTTGTAACCTTGGGGTCAGTTTTGAGCTCAAAATTGCGTTTGATTATGGCGTTGGTATGTGTCTGAAAAAAATAATTAAAAAATCCAGCAAGCACTAGTGGTCCTTACGTGATGCTGCTGAGTTACACACTCAAATGGTATCCCATCTAGATTTTAATGGAGTAAACTGCTTTATTTATAGATTCTTTCCAAATGCATTACTGTGCTACTGGTTGTGAATATTCAGAGTTTTGCAACCAGAATGATGGAAAATTGGCATACCGTTACATCATTGTGGACACGTCTGCAGTGGTTTCTACAGTAATGTAGCCTTTTCATACCTTTACTGTCTGCATTTCCTCTCTGTGCTGTGTGATGGATACGACTTTGTGTGCTTGAACACTTACAGCCTAGATCTGTAGTATCCTGAGGAATCTTCTTGTCTGATCAATTCACCACATGTGTTCTCTAGAAAGCCTCCTGACATTGGCGACTTTGAGAAATGTGTTAGGACTGTGTAGATGCCAGGTGTTTGCAAACTGCAGTTCAGTTTTTCAGACTGGTACTTTGGTATCGGTAAGCAGAAAGAAGTTTGGGGTTTGATTCAGAAGCTATCGGGTGTAGTTCTCAGGTTTTCTGGACATGGTCATACTGGATGTCAGAATGGTTCATGCTGACCTTGAAATCAGCTCATCAAAGCAGGACGATTTTTGGACTTTCTGTAGCAGTTAGAGTGCTGTAGATGAGGAATGGTACAGACTGCATCAGGTGTGCTTTTAACTCATACAACATCATACTCAGACCATCTGGTAATTACAACAGGAAAAAATTGTTACATTGAGGTGGGTAAAACATGTACCTATTTTAATAGGTTGGTGAAACTCTGCCGCAGTCATCTGGAGTGGTTAACTGCTTTATTTTGCCTTGTATCACACACACTCTACAAATAGCTAGAGCTGAGCAAGTAAAAACTGAACTGTTATCTGTGGGGTTTCACCCTACCCTCAATTGCAGAATGGGGTTTAATATTACTTTTCTTCATAATTAGTCTTGGTGAACTGGTTTCCATATATCATCAGATCATTGTGACAACTATTAAAACTCCAAAAGTGATGTCTTGTTGTGTGACCAAAGGCACGCGCCCTTCTTTCTGCCACCTAGTTAAGGACACCAAACAGCGTCAGTGGGAGAAATTTCTTACTGACTTCACTGGGTGAGGACTAGGACCTTCAGGCTCTGAGCAGTAGAGGCACGAACAGCTGAGAAGCTAAGCTTAATGGGATACTTGCAATGAATCAAAGATTCAAAATTTGTTCTCAAAATCACTTGTTTAAAAGGCTGTTCTTTCTAAGTGTTCTTCATAGCAAAATAAAAGCAGATGTTGACACAAGCATGATTGTAAGGGTCGTGATCAAAGTTAGATCAAACCTCCTCTTCCAGTTCACAGAACACATTTTCCCCACTGTATTCACATTGCTCTTCCAAAGTGGTGTAATAGCATCTAGGCCAAGTAGCACACTGGTTTAAGAGAAAAAGAGCTTGAAGCGTGAAGATGAGGATATCACAGTGAAGATGCCCAAGGCCACTAACTGCTGCGTAGCTGGCAGGCATCAAGTTGTAACCGGTGGAGGGTGGTCACAGACTTCTTCTAAGCATCTTTCCCTCCCCCTGAGGACTTTCTGTTCTCTGAAGAGCCCTAATTCGATTCGGTTCTAGAGAGCCAGGTAAGAGGGCGAGAGAGGGTGATAATGGTCCCTTGAAAACAAGAGCCAGTAATACATGCCGCGTGCCGACCTAGACAGCCCATGTAGCTGCAGCCAGTTTCCTGCTGAAGATTCATTTCTAGGAGATTGTGAGAGCACTCGAACAGGAAGCTGCAGCTTCACCAAACGGTTTCGGTATCGGTGTGTTATCTGTGGTCATTCCCCTCTACAGCTTGCGGCTAGCTTCTGGTTAGCAGAGAAAGACACTTTGAGCTGAGCTGGCATCAGTTCCCACCTACTTAATCAGTTAAGTTGTGAGCCGTGTGGTTAGCTCGAGTCCCCTGGTTGTCTTGTGGATTGCCAGTGACAGGAAGGTGGAGATGCATTGAGTGGTTCAGACAGGAATAGCTTGGTTATCTGATGGTCACCCCAGAGACTGATAAAATTATGTGAGCTCTTTTCTGAGAAGACATCAAAAAAGCAGAAACTGTTGTCTCTAACCACCTGAAAAGTTTACAACGTCAAGGGAAATTTTGCTTATCTTAAAAGCCTCAAAACTGTTAACCCGTCTCCACCGCTGTAGACCACAGCAGTGCCTTAGAGTCTCGGTGCACGGACTGAAGCTAGCAGACCATTGCGTGCAAAGCTGTAAAATCTTATTGAGAAAACGTTACAGCTCAGATCTTCCAAAATTACTTTGGCACTTCAAACTCAGAGGTGAACAACTGGAATCATGTGAGAGGAACGAGTCTTTTTTGAGGGAGCATGCTCCATATTTTCAGAAGACTCAGCCTCTTTGAGGCTCTCACTTGTCAGGAGTTTGGACATGCAAAGTGATGAGTCACTTTTAAAGCACAGCCTGCTTGATGAGCCAGGACTAATCTGAAGCTGAAATGATGGTGGCTGTGACATGAGCTTGCAAAGGTTAAAACAGAGAAGATGGTCATAGCCTTGCGTCCACTTAGGGCACGTGGTTTGTTTTTGCCATATATTCACCAAGCAGACCTCAGGAGCTGAGAGAAACCTTGAGCAAATGAGGTTTTAAATTAGTACTGTTAAAGAGGCCTTGGGCAGGTTGCTCTGAGCCTCGGTGCCTGAGTTTCTGTAGCTTTAAAATGGAGTGGTGGTACTGGACTCCTTTCTGCACTGAGATGTGCAGATGGAGAGTGTTTTACCGAGTATTTGCTAAAATTTGTGAGGTAGTTCTGAACAGAAAGTCTGTCTAATTTTTGTGTCTTGTACCTAGAGTATAAGGAGCTCTGTGCTGCTTGTCCCGTGTCCCTGCCTGGCAGTCCCTCTCCTCACACCAGGCCCCGCAGCTCTCCCGTCCCCAGGCCGTGGTGGCAGGTGCCCGTCGTGGCACCGGCTGATGTCCTGCGGATGCTGCCGAGCAGGCGTGGGGAAGGCCCTGCTGCTGGGATGTCTTGCACCCACGGGGGAGAGGCTCCCACGCCGGTCCAGAGCCCTCGCACCCGTCGGGGCCATCACGCTGGGGAATGAAAGCAGAGGTGGGCTTGGCGGCAGGGCTCCAGCCGCGCAGCCTCGCCCCGTACCCGCACGTCGTCAAAACTTCGTGCAGAATTTGCGCAACCTGAGGTGTGATTTGTAGCTGTAACAGTCACTGTGGTGAAATCCTGCTTGTCCGCTGGTTTGTTCAGGTTTGGAAATAAAGCCGGTGTGTTTGTAAGGGCATGTGTCTGTGCGGCAGGCGGGTAAGGTGCTTCTGTCTGCTTGCGCTGCTTGGCTCAGCCTCTGTCAGCGACAGCCATAACAATCAGCGCATTCTGACTCAAAGCTATTTCCTTTCCCGGTGCAGATTATGTCTGGTATGCAGAACGTGTTAATTTAACAAAGCAGTTCTTTTGATACAGCTTTAATTTTTTAACAACAGCTCGGAGGCAATGATGTACAGATTATATAGTGTCAGTTTCCCAATTAAAGTTTTACAGGAAAGTACTCTGGTTTTGCTTTAAGCCTGTGTTGAATTCTTCCTTCTGGCACTTGTGCAAATGGAAACTGTGCTATTGCAAAGCATCCATTTGAAACCTTGAAATATTTATTGAGGCTGCATTGAATACTGAGGCAGGAATCTTCCTGTAGGCTTGTTGATGTCTGTCATACGCATATATTTTGTAATTAAAGGTCTGGAAGCTTGTGTGCATGCATGTGTGGTTGGTTTCTTGTGTTTTATTTTTTTGCAGGTTTTGTTGTTGTTACGCTGTTTTTCCTGAGAAATGTGTTTAACGCATCCCTTTCAAGAGTTCTTATGAAATCTTATCCAAGGCAAGACCATGTCTTTGATGTATAGCGTAATAAATATGAGCCTCCCACTAATTGTTGTGCAGAATACCAAGGAGGCGGCTAAACTGCCGCCCTGCCCAGAATGTCAGACCTTGTGAAGATCAGTCCTGCGGCATAACCTGTCTGCTTGGAGGATGTGGGATGGAGAGCACCTGAAGGGACTAGAAGAAAATATTTCATTCTTAAAACACGACCCACAGACTGCACATTTATTTTTTTTTTTCCTTTTTCTCTCTTTCCCCTTCTTCTTCCCAGCCCTTTGTCTTGAGTAATATCAGGTCAGTGACTTCTCCTGTTTGTATCACCTAGAAGCAACAGGGATTGACTATATCCAAAATTGTCTTCTGGTCTAGGAAAGCCTGCGACCCAGAGAGTGCTCCACGGGATGCGATGGTGTGGAGCGTAAGCTGAAACTCAGAGGGCAAAGCAACGTAGCACTGGCATTAGGCAGGACTAGGAGTCATCAGCTCCAGTGACAGCAGAGCATGCCGCTGTGAAGCTGCAGAACCAAATGCCTGATAGCATCTCCCTTGTGCCCTGGTCTCGGGTGTCCTGGTGGCACTCTCAAGGTGTGAACCACTGCTCTGTCCGACCAGAGACGTGTCCCGGCTCAGAAGAGTCTCACCCACCTGGAAATTGTGTGGTGACTAGAGGACCTGGTGTATCAGATACATAATTTCAGTGAACGTGCAGCCTGCAATAGCATTAGTTATTGCCAAGATTTGCAAAGAAGCATGGTAGTGTGAAGATCTCTGCAACTGCGTTTAAATCTAGCTGTTAGTGGGGAAAGTACAGCTGCTTTCCCTGGAGAGCGACCACGATCTCTGAACCTGCGACGACCCAGCAGGCTGGGGCTGGGGCAGGCAGCGTCTCCGCCTTCGGAGTCTGAAATATTCTCTGCTGCCAAAGTGCCAAGGAAGCCACCTGGCCCACTTTGAAACCAAATGCTGCAGTCTCATGTGTTGATCACTATCCTTGTTTTCTTTCTTTTTCTGTTTCCAGCCAGTCTCTTTGGATGAGTCCTACTGCTAGATAATTATGACTTTCATATCTACATCTTTTTCTCAAGCTTGGCTGCATTATTTTTGGGCAGCTATTTAAGACTTCTATTGTTTTTGTAAAACATATTGTGTCCTTATTTGCATATTTGCATATCAGAACAAACAAACAATGATATTTCTCGCAGTAGACCATTCTTCAAATATTTTTCTTAACAAGCAGAACTTTTTCAGGTATGCCAGAATCACCTTCATTATATGAATCCTATATATAGATCCTGTTTAGAATATTGGAAGGGAGGGAATTAAAGGGGCTGTTTCCACAAACACTTATCTGGTGCCATGTGAGAAGGTAGGGTAAGAATTGGTTAATATTTCAAGGAAATTACAATAGTTCCCTAGAAGAAAGGCCTGTCCTTCTGTCCTTCTGTCTTCTCAGTATTTCTTCTTAAATTCTCTGTGTTATTTCCTTCATCAGACACTGGAACAGAGACTGAGGACCTAAGCAGACAGCCTGGGGAGCTGGGCTAGGTCTGTATGATGAGGGGCACCGTACAGAACCCCTTAGTAGACACTAACCAAGACAAACACACAAATACCTCATGTTGCTGCAGGATGATGGGCTTTCGATACATATATGGAAAAGAATAAGCATTTATGTGGGAAATAAAAGCCAAGGCATCCATTATCAAAACCAAAATAAATTGATTCTGCAGCACTGTTTTATTTCAGTGACTTTATTTGCATAATAGCTAATGATTGAAGTAAAGTTAATCATTTTATCTGAAAGATGTTAGCACAAACTGATAATTAGTCTCTGCATCGCTGATGGGCTTCACTGTGGTTGGTGCAGAGATCACAAGTGGTGTGGGCAGCATAGCCTGTCAGGCCCCACTTCATCCAGAAACTCCGTAGGTTTTAAAGCATCCCGGGGGAAGAGAGGAACAGCAAACCGAGCTGGGGGCTTTGGAAAGTGTTTCTGTTGAGTTCCCAGTTGAATGATGGCCACTGACCTGTTGGGTTGGCGGGACTGATGTGATAGGTGCCTTTTGGAACTGAATGCTAAAATTTGAAAAGTCTTGCAAATATAAAGGAAATTAGTTCCTCAAAAGCTGCCAGTACTACTGCAGCGTTGAATGGGCAAAATAGTGGAAGTTGGCTTAGGCAGTGTAGTTTAAAAGAAGTGTACGTGTTCAAACGTACATGAAGAACAATGCAAACGAACTTTAGATTAATCTGGTGTTGGGAGGAAGGGTTTTGGTGTGTTTTTGACAAAAGTGTCTGCACGCTGCCCATCTTGTTGGCCCAACTGCTATGACACATGGTGCATCAGCGACTTGCTCTTTAAAGTTTCGGTTCAGGTGGTTGGGTCAGCAACCAAAACAGGCTTGTTGGGAAGATCAAAGAGGAAGGCAGGTTCTCAAAAGAGCCAGAAAAATTAGAAGGGCAGTTTGCAGTTTCACATCAATTTTCTTCATTGCTATACTGGATAGCCAGGGAAGGTGAGTAGAAGATTGCGTGGATGGGTTGAGTGATGTTGAAATGCGCAGGAACAAAGCTGCTGCGGGGGCTGCCTGCCAGCTCTTGGGTGCATGGCCAGCGGGACAGGTGGTAATCTATGAGGTGTGCGAAGGACTCATTCTCTGAGCAATACAGTTGGCACCTTCTGGTTTTATCTAGGGGTTTTTGGGGGCAAGGAGGAGGGAATAGGAGTTTTTTTGCTTTGTTTTACTTGAGAATCGGAGTGTGAAAGAAAGATCCTTAATAGGGGTAGTTTCTGCTTCGCCTCATGGATGTTTTACACCTGATCTGATGAAAACCTTATCTCTGATCTGTCTTCGCCTTGGGCAAACATCCTTGTGTGTATTCAGGTGGCGCTTTACCTCACTGGCCTTGGACAATGTGTGGGAGAACAGTAGGTTTTTTTCATCTCTGTCAATGACAGCAGCAGGAAGTTGCAGGAATCCCAAGAAAGCCCAGTATATAGAGGGAGTGGGTCTTCGCTGGCCAAGCAGGACCACAGTGTGGCTGTGGCTTGCAGCTTTAGTGGGCATGGTGTTTTCACTCACCAGTACCTTCTCAAGTTGATTGATTTTGTCAGAAGCTGCTTTAAAAGAAAGAAATTCTTATCAGTGGTTGTGAAACCTAAGGCAAACATGTCATTGAAAATAAGCTTACAATGGCTTGATCAAGATCTCGTGAATTGGGGTTTTCAGGCATTTAAATGTGTTCAGTTGCTGTAATGCTGGAAACGCAGGTAGGAAGGACATGTAATTAAAGTTGCATTGTGAGGAGCCAGATTCAGAAGTTCATGGAGCCTTGCTGTTGGCGTTTTCTGATTTCAGACTTGCAGTAATGTGCTTTTAAAATTTTTGGGTTTCAGTTTGGTCGAAGTCTGTTGGCCTTTTACTCAAACCTCTTTTATAATGGTAGGTTTCTCTCATACCTCACTTAGAGTCTTGCTGGTGGTTTTCAACCTCTTCCAATTGCAAACACCCAAAGAGAAACACCACTAAAGGTGTAGAGCTCTATATTTTGAATTTAAGGCCATCTTGACCACAGGCTTGCTTTTCTTAGCTACCTTGCTACAGCTCATTTAAGAAGTACTTGGCAAAGCCGGAGGTCTGATGTCCCAGGGCTGAAAACCAGGGACTTGATGCGGTGGGGCCCTGTTGCTGGCTCCTGCCTCTGAGCACTGCTGTGGCTTGGATACTGGCTGTGCAAACAAAGTTGGACAGAGATTTTGTTTGATAAAAGTGTACCTTCAGCATCGGTGCAGAGTCGGTGTGTCTGTCCCAGTGGGAGTTGGGGTCGGATTTGTTTGGATATTCTGGTGCTCTCTGACACCCATTGAATTCTGTTGGAGTGGTATTTTTGTGACACCACAGTGCTGTGGGAGTTGTAAATGATCCCGTTACTCAAGTGGACCTTACAATTTGGGTGGAAAAATTGCTTTCCAGTGAAACTCAGCCTGAAAGTTAATGTGGTCATTAGTCACTGAAGTAGCCTAGAGTAGTATGACTGACTTGCGGATTATTTTACAATATGTACTTTTCTGGTTGCTTGCACAAATGCAATACAAAAGTTGCTTTTATATTAATCTCTGAAGTTGTGGCCTTGAATGCTTATAATTTCAGCATCCTGAATGTTAACCAACAAAGGAAGCATGGTTTTGTGCTCAAAGCCAGAAGGAGGAGACAGAAGGTCTGTGTTGTATTCCCAGCACTCCTGTAGTCTTGCTCTGCCATCTCGGGCGTGCTGTTTGCTCTGCCTTGGTTAACTCATGAGTGGGGCGGGGAGACCTTCAGGGTGCGTTGACAGGCCCAGTTGTGTGAAGGCTTTAATGATCAATGAGATCTGCTGGTGGAAAAATGTAATATTGTAATATTGCTCCGAGTGCAGGAATCCGTGGGTTTAAGAAGTTATCCCAACAGTTAAAAATGGCATTTCTTCCGCTTCTGTCCAGGGCTGGCATCTGCTGTGAAAGTCTTCACCTTCAATATTATTTCCCCCTCGTTATATTTTTATATTTTGCACACGGGGGGCTTGAGGAGCCAGGGAATTTCGAAATCGATGCAAGCACAGGGGATGGTTTATCCTTGCATCCCCCCTGTTCCTCTTGGGTATCCCAGTGTGTAAGGTTACCTCTCCCCAAAAAGTTTCTGCAGGAGCCTGGCACGTTGTGTTACAGATGGCCCCTTATTAACTCTGAATTTCCCCAGTTTCTTTGCTTTTCCAGGTTTGAGTTAGACGGCTTGATGTTACTTCAGAGCCGTCCTTTTGATGGCTGGAAACGATAATAGCCTGTGTCATCTGCCCTTTCGACGGAAGGGTTATGCCTCGTCCTTTATTCCTCGGCTCTCCCTACAAAACCCGTCCCACAATGCACCCGAGCCGCTCGCAGGTGTTCCCGGGGATCTGCCCTCTCACATGCACCGCAAATTAGTAACAGAAGCTAATGGCCCAGCATGCGGCCATCAAAGGGCTGACAATTCCAGCCTTTCCAAAGGGCCCTTTATGTCAAAGCCCCCCACGAGACCTGTCCGGCTGAAAAGACTATTTGTCTGTCCCTGTGTGCGGGCCTGCCGCAGCGCCGCGGCCGGCTGCTGGCCTCACGCTGCGCCCCGGACTGTTGCTGCTAGCAACAGATAAAAATCACTGTTAACCACAGCGGGGCCCACAGCACATCAATCATCGGGCCCAGATAAAGGCCTCGGGCCTTTGGCCCTATCCTTCGGTTGTTTCTAAATAATTTCCAGTGGCTGAGCATGCTATGGTGTAGGCTGGGTAATTCAGTCCAGAAAACTTCATTTCACTAAAAATGCTTTGATTCTTCTTTTTTTTTTTTTTTTCTTAAAAGACTGTTTTTGTTCAAATAGATGTTTGTTTCGAAAGGGGGAATTTAACTGATGAAAGGGATGCCGTGAAAGTTCAGAGTGAGAATAATAAATAAAACTGTATGGTTAAATGTAAAGTACAACCAAACGGGCAGCAAAAAGAGTTAGCATTTACTGGGAGTAACAAAGCAACTTCGCACTTGAGAAGAAGCGTCTCTCGGCTTCAGCATCGTTCAGCTTCCTGAATTTATATATATTTAAATAGAGATTAATCTTTATATATGGATAACATTATTTCCACCACACCTTTATTAAAGAGATTTATAGCCGGGTATCAAATTACAGCTTTAATACAGCCTGGTTGATTTTTTGGTAGCAGCAAATCATATTTGTAACTCCAAATAACTAAACAAATTTGACAGTAGCAAATTTTCTCCTTGACACACCTAATTCTTCATCCTGTCTTAATGTTCTGCTGTAAAGTCATAAGAAACTGTGATGCTTAGAGCCTGACAGTCATAGGTTTTGTTCTTGCCACTTAGCAATCCTTCAAAGAAGAAACCATTGCAATTTAAATTGAGGGACATCACAGGGAAACGCTGGCTGCAGATAAGCCCTGTTTTGCAGTCTTGCTGGCTTGTGCTGCAAGGATAGGGTAGGTAGGATATAGTGGAATATTGAAGGTAAAATCGAGTGTTAGGTCGCAAATAAAATCTCTGTGGAAACCCTAAAAATTAAGTCTCAGTCAGCCTGCCTTCTGCACAAGCATCTTTGCATGCTAATTGCATGGGCCTTTGTATTATTGAAGATACTAATTACCACTAGTTCTCAGTGGGAACTGGACACCGAATTCTCTAATGGTGCTTTTAACCTCCCAGCTTACAAGTCTTGCATTTCAAGGCACCTCGGTCCTGCTGGTATCTTCCAAGTAAAGGCTTGATCCAGCTCGTATGCATTCCTGCTGTTCAGGTGATGAAGAATCCTGCAAAATTCAGCAGGGTAGGCAGCATTTCTTAGTGGGATGTGATCATGGACTTCAACGGCAGCTGGAAAGGTTGGCTGAACAATGATTCCTCTCTGAGTCTGCTGGAGTCATTACACAGAAGCTGGTTTACTTCATCTTCTTATTGCTCATATGACAAAGTTTAAGCTAAAAGGAACAAATTAAAAAGAGTTAAATGCTAATCTAACTGTATTAATGGGAGCTGAGCCTTTCCTTTCAGCTGGACAGGACTTCATCCAGAGTGCCCTAACAAAGCTCTGAGCTTTTGATATATGACTTGTTGCTTTGTGGAACCTGGTATGTATTTCATACTTCACTGGATGGATATGGCGTGAAGAATTTGAGAAGTTTTCTGTAGAAACAGGAAAGAGATTAGCTGGACAAAACATACTTGTGTGATATGTCCTTCAGTATCTTCGCTGAAAACAAAGCAAGTTTTAAGATTGATCCTGATGGATTTTGAAACAGGTAACAGTAAAACATTTTTCAGCCAGCAAGGTCACAGTGAACGCTGGCATCAGATCTGGGTAATGTGCCACTGCCCTGTTTCCCCTTCTGCTTTTTTTTTTTTAACTCCTATATAACGCTGCCTAAGAAATAACGCAGGGAATGACAGAGAGGGTAGGCTTAAATAACCCTGAGGGTGTTTATCTTCCTTGGCATTAACTTCATATCCACATTCATTATGTGAACGGGCCAGGAAAACTGTTTCTGTGACAAATTGGAGTGCAGGGTAGGTTGAACAGACTCAGTTCAATTTTAGGTAATGGTATACAATCATCTGCATGGCGATGTGCGATGCATGGTGTAGTCCCTCATTTAGAGGAGTTTGAATGCATAAAGCGCTGTGAGAAACAGTGTGATAACTCAGTTTCTTATTTTTAGCAAGAGTTACATTGCATACAATTAGCTCCTCCATTCCCTCCCTTCCCTTCTTTTAACAACACCAGTAGAGCTTCCCTCTGTCTCTAATAGTGCCTTGTCAGGGTTGAACTTCCAGCATCGCTGCAGTTGCAGGGAGGATGGGGAGCATGTGAGCGATGCTCAGGCAGGAGATCAACAGGCACGATGACATAGCCATTATTATTCCGTGGCAGACAGGATGGGTTACTCTTCCATCGCACCGCTGCGTGCATGTATCAGACAAAAGACAGTTTTGATTTGAATGGGAAGATGAGTGGAGTTGGTGCTTTGCTGTGAGCAACGTGGTGCTTGGGCAGAACGGCCTCCAGAATCTTAACTACCACGTCTGATCCTTGCTATACAGCGTGACTAGTATTTTGCTGAAGGATTGCTTATGGAAAATGTAACAGCACTTGTTGATAAATGTTCTCCATGCTAATTGACCACAGTGTTTCCAGACAGATGCGCTGACCTAGAGCTTCCCACATGCTCATGCAAGTCCCTAAGATGGGCTAATTAACTTCTCCACTTCCGTGGCAAAACCTTATAAATAGAGTTATGCAAAACCAGTGAAAGAAAACATGGTGCCACCAGGAGGAGGAGACCCAGGTTACATATAATTTATGTGTTAAGAAATAGGCTACCCTGGGTATCTTCCTTCGATGCGAAGACACAAAATTTCCCCTTTAGTGCGTAGATGAGAGCACAATAAACAGCAAGAATGATCAGAAAGTCAGGGTGTTATTTCCCCTACCGATTTTTAGATTATGTTGTTTTATGGAATTGAGGCTCTCAATTCTTTTGTGGCAATGGCATTTTTTAAATCTTATTTGCCCTCAGTAAGCTGACAGTAGTAGTTGTAACCTAGGCTTAGCATGGGGTCTTGTTTTGGCCAAATCTAGCAGATGTTAATCTTGGAAACAGTTCCTCTGAAGCTGAACAAACCACTCGAGTGAGCAAATGGAGTAAACATTCACCTGAAGTCGGGAAGCTGCTGTGCCTTGCTGCCTGAAGGCATCCTCCAGTCCCTCGCTGCGGGTGGTGCAGGCGCTGCCTTTCGCAGGGCGTTGGATCCCGTCTGAGGTCTGCAGCGGTGAGCAGTCGCGAGGTGGTGGACAAAGGGCATTTCCCGCTCAAGTCTAAGCTAATACGTAAGACAGATCCTCTATGATACTGGAAAAAGAGCATGTTATCTTTGTGCCTTAATAGGATGCCGTTCCTTGGGGTAGAAGAAATGCTCTTTTTGTAGAACTTAGAAAATATTAGAGAGTTTCTTGGTTTTCTGTGCAAACTAGGCTGTGACTTTTGCACAGCATTGTGAGTTATAAATGGCAGCTAATACGTGTTGACATAATCTACTACTTACAGACCTGTTGCAGATGGCACTCCAAAGTGTGCTCTGACACCCACCCCTTATTGGTTCTATTTATTTTTCATATATGGTCTACTGTCGAAAGGGAGCCCGGAGCCAGTCCCCCTCAGGGATCCCTCTGAAAGCTGTTTCTAGACACCAGCAAAACCGGGAAGCTTCATCCTGCTTTTTAAGGCTTGTCTGAAAGGTACACTATGGGAGTAACTTTAATCACAGTGACCGCTGCTAGGCAGGGGTAGGCTTACTTTATTTTTTTTAATTAGATACAGATCTGCTGGCAACATTTGCTTCTATTTGTGTTAGATCGATGTCTGACTTGACCTAAACAGTTCGTAACTGTCATAACTTTCCAGTGTTACTGCCTTAGTTTAATGGTGTCCACTGGTCATTGTATGCCATGCATTACCCTATCGATCGCCATCCTGCGCAGTGTTTCTAATTACACAGGAGGACGAGACGACGACGTTGTACCTGGCATCTTTCCAAGATGGGTACACTAACGTTGCAGCCTGTCTTGCCATTTCTTTGAACGTAGTGTTGATCCCACCACCTTGTGTGTTTGAATTATTGCTAAATTACAGTGTTTTGAAGCCACAAAAATATTGCTTAAAGGACTCTTCTCATAAAACAGCTCATTAATATGTATGCTATTCAGAGTTTGCCAAAAGTTTTGTGGTCTGTCTTGCCTCCTCCACTCTTCACTCCTCTCCGCCATCAAAATGTCTGCAGGGAAGTGTGGGCAAAATTGATTCCCCTGTGGCTGTTTCAAACTACACAGTTCGGGCTCATCCTTTGATCCCTCCTCATGACTTTATTTCATTATCCCTTAAGTATAAGGAGGAAAGTTAATGACATCATAAAAACTAGGACTCTATAAAAGATGTTTCTGCTGATTTACTGCCAATATACTAGCAGCCTGTCATATAACTGCCCATTAAAGATGGTGAGTTGCTCTCCTGCCTGCAGCTTTCCTTATCACCAGCCCTTTTATTTATGACCAGATTATAGGGATTGGGTGTGCACAGTAAAACATAAAACTTATTTTTATCATGCATATAATTAACCCTTTAATTATGGAATTAAGTTGCATCCATCCTCCTTTTTTATTTAGAAAAGGATTATTAGATATTCCTGTTTGTCTTCAAAGAGCTTAATGTGTTGCTGAGAGAGCGCAGTTCATGGTTTCTGGTTATACTCTGTCTTTCCCTTTCCAAGCATTGCCTAAACAATTCTGATCAGTGAAGAGGCCGAGAGAGATAACAGAAGCTTCCTTACTCAGATAATCAGAATCAGATTTTTCCTGTTCAAGGAAGCTGAATTTGGTCTACAGAAACCCTGATCTTCTTGCTTGCCTACACCTTAAATTTCCAGCTCTTTATATGTCTTTCCCCCAGCCCCTTAGGATACATAGTCAGCTTGGTAAGTATTTGAGACCACATTTCCCATCACAGAATCCCATCACCGCTCTCACTGTAATGGCCAATTTGCCTGGTCGTGCAACTTCAAATTCTTGCTTTGTGCAGCAGAACATGTGTACATCTGTAATACCCTTCCCATCGGAGTCGGTGCCTGCTGTTTTCAAGGAAACCTTGTCATTTTGGCTACCAGTAACCATTTTGAATGCCGAACACCCCCTCCCTCCAACCTACAACTCTAGATACTTCAAGATAAGCTTCATATTCTGAAAGCAAGGCTTCTCTTAAAGTATCTGGAGTTGTAGACAGGGGTGGGGGAAAGGCTGAGTGTTCAGAATGATTCATTGCTCCTGAGAATCTTGGCCAGTGAAGCTGCTTGTTTAAAATTAATCACGTTCCTTGTGTGTCAGGCATCTTCTATTAATGCTGTCATAATGGTTTGTTTGCTAGGTACTGGCATTGGATCACAGTCCTGGGAGTGCACTGTGATCAACTTTATGCATTATTAAAAGCTGTTTGTCTTTTTGTCTTTTACCCAGTTAGTTGTTCCGATTTCATTTTGCTGATCGTGAATAGCTGACAAAGAACAGGCATTCCTCAAGGGAAAATCAAGAACAAAGCTTTCCGTTCATGCCATCTCTATTACCCAGGCTTTATATTAGTACCTACATAGTTCTTGTGAATGTCTAAGAATGAATGTTCATTGATAGCTGTTTTCCTGGGGTTTGTCTTGGCTGTAGTATGAATTTAGGATTTCCATGTGCAATGCTGATAGGCTGTCCTAGGGAGATGATAGCAAGAGGGACGCAGTGCCAGGTACAGGTTTGTCACTAGTCTCAACTGGGAAAATCTCACTGATGGTTTAAATTGTGTAGAGGTTTCCTCCCACTCCTTCCAGGCAAGAGAGGGAAATGTGATGTATGATTGCATAAGCTTGTTTTCTCTCATGTGAGTGATGGAATAGGAGAAGTTCCAAATGAGGAAGTCATAAAGAAAAATAATAAAGGAAGGAAGCAATGAATTAAACTCCCAGTGCTTTGTTGTATGGCTGTGATTTATAAAGAGGTATTTATTTATTTCTTACAGAAGGAATTCCATCTCTGCCTAGAATAAGACGAATAATAATGTTTAAAAATAAAGTATTACAGTGTCCATACTGGACCCTGGCTGCCTGAGATCAGCTCATATTCATTTTATTTAAGATGCAGTAGATGTCTCTACACTGACAATAGCACTGATGCTGAAAGTCTAGGCAATAGACAAAGGTTTTATTTTTGGTATATCCCCATTTTATGAGGAGTAAAGAACAGCAAGTACCACGCTGTTCTGAGGAAGAGGTACTGAGCATGAAATACATTCTTAATTACAGAACTGTTTTAGTTGATCTGATGGCTTTAAATGATGCAGTACAACGCTGTTGCCTTTGAGGCAAACCATGGTACTTGTATAACTCCGTAATAGGTGGGTGTTCAAATTGATTGGAGACTTCCTGGGTCCCCGGATGTCTAAGCCTGAGATTCAGAACCCGTCGAACAGGCAAGGGAAGCCTTTTGCATGAGCCTGTCTTTATGTACTGGGTTTAAGGAAGATGATATCTCACTTCATTGGCTTAATGAGAAAAGACCTCCGAAATCGTAAAGGTTAAATATTCCACGTATGCGTTGGACCAGGTATTCCAGCAGCTCCCCTCCCCCTTGTCTGGGCTTCCAAAGAACCTTTGCTTGTTGAAAGCTTAATTAATTAATGAGTAATCAGTTCTCCGCTCTAGGGTATCAATTTGAAGAAAAAATTGATTTTCAAACCCAAATGTCTTAGACTATTTATATTCTGGAACTACTGTGCATGTCCTAGTCCTATTTAGAAAGTGTCCAACTCCACTCAAGGGCAGGCAGCCTGAGGAATAAATTAATTCGTAGCCATCAGAGGATGAGTATGACAGAGAAGCTTTGAATATCAGTGTGCTAGTGAGAAGGAAGCTTGTGATTCTCATACCTGAATCAAAATTGGCCAAGTATTTAAAATGCACATTTCATTGCTGTCAAACATTTACCCAGTATGAACATTAATGGGACGAGAGGAAAAAAAAATCAGAGGTTCAACAATAATTCGAAGTTCTCTGTTTATAATGTGAGAAATCATCAATTAATTCCATACCTGGAATAAAACATGCCCTAAGGCCTACCATCTGCCCACATTTAAAGTTGAAGATAATAGATTTGGAAGAGAAGTTTGTAATTATTTGCTAGGTGGTTCTGATTAATTTACAAGGAAAATTGCTAATACCGATAGTGTATTACCCTGGGGCCAAGTGGAAAGCACAATACTGCAGAAAGGGATAACATGTAAATGATGGCTCCTGCGTTATCTGTTAGGCTGATTGGGCAGTCTGATTATTTTTCTTAAGCCACTAATGGATGCAGATAAGATTAGAGTGTGCTTTGGACAACATGACTATAATTCTCACCTAACAGGCTTTAGAAAATGGGAAATAAATATACCCCAGTGGCATTCTTAGAAATTAAAAATGCTACAGGCTAGATTATGAAATTATAATAGATTTACACCAGCATGACTGAGATCAGAATCTTGCCTTGTAGCACTGAAAAATACATTTATGGAGTGATCTATACTAGAAGCCTTGGAAATTATCATATAGGGAAAGCAGTCTGCTCTGGCAAGTACCCGTGTGCCTTAAAGACGTGCTGAAAAAGCCATTGTAGAGTCTTGCATTAGATTCAAGTTGAAACAGATTTTACTAGATTATAGCCCAGTCGGCATGGATGGAGATGATTTCTCTGGACCTCCAAAATATTTACTTTTGGCTGCTCTTTACTGGCATTGGAGAGCACTGTGGACCTTCTGTGCACCAGTGCAGTTACGGCTGCACAGCTGCATGATTGTAGACTGACCTTTAAGAAGCATGTCAATTCTGCGTTGCCAAGGTACAGCTGGTGGAGCAAAAGGCGCGCGTGGTGTACATAGTCCTGTGATAACAGAGGAGAATGGCGAGGGGAGGCAGAAAACCCCTGTCTCCATAGCTGCTGGCCAGAGTCACTGCCATCAGCTTCACTGCTTCTCCAGTTCTCTTCTGCTCCAATGTTTTACTGAGTCGTAGCAAAAGCCAAGTGGAGAGCGATCCCTAAAGGCTTATAGGTGAGTCTTTAAATTTGGGTGAAACTGCCTCACGCATTTAAAACTGCAGCAACCACCCAAACAGCATCTCCTTCCCTGAGATAGAGTTCTCCACCCGTGTGGATTTACCAAGAACGTGTCTCCTTGCAACTCTTCGTCCCCTGTTGTCCGTGTCCCCACCCCCCTAAATAAAAATTCAACACAGCACTCCATATGGAAAAAATGCAGAAACTTAAGTAAATCATTACCAGAAAGGTGTTCTCTGCTTGGGGATGGGGGTTGTAAGCAGCAGTCAGACAGTTTCTTTTCTACCTACGATCTTTGCGCTGGCTCGTACACTTAAATGCTGTAGGGATCATTAGCCATCGATGTTATCAGTTGATGCCTAACAACTGTATCTCATATATTGTTTCAGAGACTGTAAATTTTCACTTAATGGAAAAAAATGTTGCATGTATGCCGAACAGGTTTGAGGCTTTATCTGATATCAAGTAGATAGGTCTGAGGTTCACCTTCGTGTGATAGTTGAACCATTCACTGTTCTTCTCCCTCTCTGAAAAGTGACGTAATTCGGCGCAGCCAGTGAGACACCCACTTGCAGAGTGCGGGATGGCAGGACTTTGGTCATGGAAAGGGTTGCACGTCAATTCCAGTCTTCTTCCAGTCTTCTCCCGGTCTCCCTTTAAATGCACTGATGAGACCTCTGCATCATGGCAGGGTGAAATCACCACTCCCAGATGAGATGTGCATTCAATTTTGAAATTACCCTGGTAAAAACCTAGCAGTTTTTGTTTTCATTTGCACAGAATATTCTTCTGTTCTGAAGTGCGACACCTTCGTGACCTGCTCTCAGTCAATAACAGCTCTTGTGCAGTAGCTCTTGGCGTATTCAAGAGAAATAATATTACCATGTGCAACATTTTTGCTGGATATAGAAATTATCTGCTTTGAAAGGAACATAGTAAAAATGTAAGGCTTTGGTGCTCGCTCTCAAATTGACGTCTTGTCCCATACCATCTAGATCATATGGCGTTCAAATAAAATAGTAAACACACTCTGTGTGTAGTTAAAATACAAAGAAAACGTTTCCTTCAGCAATGGAGCACCTTGCTGATTTTATATTGTAAGTGATAATTTAAATTCTCATGTTTTTCTGGAGGATTCAAGTGATTATTGTCTTANTACGAAATACAGGTCCTTGTACATCACGGAGACAATCTCATGGAGCTGGGCCTGAGCCGGGAAGCGGAGCGTGTTGGATCCGTACGCTCAGCAGCTCGTATGCATACCCTTGTGGCTGGCGTCTTGTACAGCATCTCCCTCAGTTTCAGCAGACCAAAGAAGTTAGGAGTCTTAAGCCTCTGACAGCCTGCTGCATTTTTGGAGGGAAGAGGTATCAGTCGTAACAGAGGAAGCAACAGATTGGAATAGGTTCTTGTTTTCCTTTTCTGTTTCCCCATCTTGTGTTTTCTTTCTTATTGTGGAACTTTCCCTTACCTCATCCCTTCTGCTGTGAGCTCTCCTAGCTGCCACTCATCTTTAAATAGTCTTGATAACTTGCAATATCAGTTTTGTGCTGGTGGATTGCTGCCATACGCCACTGTAAGTTGTCAGTGAGCATCTGAAGCCGTCAGTCGATCCGCTCTTCCGGAGTCCTGCTGCTGCGTGAGCCAGAAAGCCTGCCCGGCTGCCCCTGCCTTCCCCCGGGATGAGGCTTTGCCCAGGCTGAGCGTGGTCGTGGGATGGAGCTGCAGGGCAGGGACAACCATGCCGGTATCAGGCCTTGCAGGGATGCTGGCAGGGACCCAGGCAAGAATTTATCTCCATGGTCAAGTGCCTAATTTAGAGCAGAGCTGGTGGACCAGTGTGAGGAGAGGCCTTGGCAGCGTGCAGAGACGGGCTCCAGTGCACGGGGTGTCCCCATGCTGTGGGTAGGTCCATCAGCTCTCCGGGCTTCTCCTTGCTCTGCTCTCCACCACGGCTGTGGGGCTGGGGAACTGCGTCCGCCTGGCGCAGTGCTGGGGAGAGGAGTCCTGCGAGAGGGCGTTGTGGCTGTCTCGTTCCGTGTGAAATTTGGCAGCCAATTCGGTAATGATTTCCCCTGGTTTAATTGTTCAGACAACTGTCTGTTTACCATCAGTATTTACAGAGCTTTCACTGAAGCTGAACAGACATATGCTCTTTGTCACTGTCGTGGCGGCAGGAAAGTTGCAGACACTTCAGTTCCAATATTTCCTTTTATTGTCCGAAAACTGTTCTGGAGAAACTGGAAAGGGCTACCTGCCAGTTGCGTTGCCTTGCCTGGAACCTGCCAGTTGCGTTGCCTTGCCTGGATCCCGTTTAGTTATGCTTCAGCCCTTCATTTTCAGAGAGTTTTATCTGAGCATAATGTAAATTCTTTTTTTCCTTTGGTTACTTTTTAATTAATATCCTGTAACTGCTTCAAACTTGGGAGGAAAGTGTTTTTTGATTTCTATTTTATTGGATAATTTTAATTATTCACACCATTGACCTCATGAAGTTAAAACACTGTAATACTATGCATGAAACAATGATCTTTAGAACAAGAGAAAAATTATTCAAATTTTTTTTGGAAGCAAAATGGCTGAAGTGCCACCGAAGCCAAACGTCCCTGCTGCGGATGGACAGATGCGAGGCTACCCGTGCTCTGCTGTGTCCTGATGAGCAGTGCCCGCAGTCTGCCCCACTCTGCACTGACCCGGAGGATTAAATACAAACTGACATTACATTAGTTCCTGCTTCTGTTTGTACTTTTTCATTTCTGTTCCATAGCTAGGAGACTAAAGCAAGGTGTTTATAAGCACAAAAGGGGACATTGGAAGCAGTGTGGTGAGTCTGCTCTGTGACTGCTGATGTTCGGCATCCCGAAATGCCGGTCACAGAAAGATCTTTGCTTTAGCAAAACACTGCTAGCTTTCAAACTTGGGCGTCTTAATACAGAAAGTTCATGTCTTGGTTATGTCTTATAGCATCAAAGATGAGAATCTTCTGAGTAGCAGAACCGTAACCTCATGCCTATTGTGAAATTCACATTGTCGGCAATATTGCAGATGAAAACAGGAAAATACGGTACGAAGGAGCATTGTTCCAGGAACTTCAGTGCTCCTCCAGTTGGATTTATTTACACATTACCTGTGCATTTGGTTATTTTTAAGTTCCTCTTGGTTTTAGTAATTATGTTTATGGTGGCAGTGTGTAGGGATCGCACTTGCATTAAATGCCACGTCCTGTGTTGTTCAGGACTGTCTTCTCCTTTTCAGTTCTGCTTAAATTCGGCCACTGGTTGTCCCTTCATTTTTCAGACTAGCTGCCAAAGTTATTAGCACCTTTTAATAATTGTTTGTATAGGTGCTTGTCGTTATAGAAGTACCAGCGTCTGCTTTTCTTGTGCCAGTGCAGATGGTGAACAGATGAGATGTTAAAATTAGTGTCGTCCACGAACCGAATAACCTCTGGTCCGCGCCAAATCCAGTGCGGAAGTGATGGCCCAGAGCAGTTCTCACAGCCCTCTCCTGCAGACGTGCGCCGAGCGGGCACCGTCATTTCTGCCCGCAGAGGAGGAGCTGCAGCCAGCGTCTGCGTCCCGGCGGGCCGTGGGCGAGGTGCGTGGTGCGGCAGGGCTCTGCTGCTAGCACAGCCGTGCGCTCGCCGGCCGGAGAGCACGGGGTTGCGGTCCCGTGTCTGCCAGGCGAGCTGCCCTCGGTCGTGCAGGGCCCTCCTGAGCCACGTGTGCTAGTTTGGAAACGGGCATCTTTGTTTAGCTGCGGCACCGTACCAGTAGATAATCATCCTGTGGTACAGCTGTACACTCTCACAGTTACCCGCTCCGACTAAGTAGATTAAAGTGTTTTTTAAAAAGTGATGGTGGGAACTTCTGTCTTTGGTAGATGGGTTTTGTCTTTTGAAGTGAAACAAAACTGAGAGCTGCAAATTGCCCGTTACTCATATAACAGGTCTGGTCTGAAGTGCCGCTGGGTTCTGTGCCCTGAAATCCTTTATCAACCAGGACAAGAAAATTAGACTTCCAAGCTAATTTGACATTTAAAAATATATATAAACAGGCAAGTAAGTATGTCCAAATCAATCCTTGAAAAGTGTGTTTTGAACTAGAGAACATTTCTGTCCTCGCAGAATGACAGTTAAAACATTGCTGTTAAAGCAGTAAACGGAATTTTTAGTTGCCTGTCAAAACAAGCAGCACTTTCCCTCTGTGGAGTGTAAGATGCCGAACAATAGGCAGCACCTTTCAAAACCGCATCTTCATTATACAGTCAGGTTTCTAATGTAATCTTTTCATCCACGAATAGTGTATTATTTCTCCATAACACTTTATAATAAGTGGACATTAAATTAATGCTACATGACAATGGAATTCCTGCAGAGTTATGTACTACCTCGAGGTGAGTGCCAAAGGAATTTGGTGTGATTAAAGGAGACAGTGGAAGTAGGTGGGAACCGGTGGCTTACTGCAGGCGCCTGAACTGAGAACAACAGGACTGAGAGAGGGCTAAGAAAATCCACAAGCCCAAACCTGAACTTGAACCATGAATTTTAGGACTTATTTTCTGGCTCAGGTTGTTGGGAAAATGATTAATATTCTTTGTTACATTCTTGCAAATCATTAAAATATGTTTGTCTTAATTGTGAGCAGGATGCTTGTATGAATTTGTCTCCGTGGATCAGAGCCATAGGAGGCTGTAGCCGAGGGAAGAGTTTGGTCCTGTGTGTCATGAGAGGGCCCCCCAGCCGTCCCCACCAGCCTGCCTGCCACTTTGCTCCCGGACTCTGCTCTGCAGGGACATGGCTGGTTCCTTTCCTGAGGTCATCTGGGCACAGCTGACACGACAGGTGACCGCAGTGCCCGCTCCAGCCCGATAGCTCTGGGCCTTGATCCACCAGCTTTGCTTCCAGCTCTATCCCAGTGTGCCCATCCTCCCCAGTAATCCCACCCAGGGCCCAGCATGGGCAGTACACAGCCTCAGCTGTGTGTTATGGGAATGCCACCTTTGCAGGCTGCAACGTAGCTCTCTGATTTTCATGCACTTCAAGCCAAAAAGGACAGGAGAAAATCCTGATTGTCTGATGTCCATAGGGAGATGACATCAATTCCTTAGGAGGTCTGTGATGTGATGCCACAGGTGCAAAACCTTCACTGGCAAGAGATCTGCTTTCCTCCCATTCCTCTTATCGAGGGCACTGAGTTGCAGCATCCTGATGAAATGTATTTTTAAGAGGAAATAAGAACCAGGCATGAAGAAGAGGGAGCAGCAGCATTTGATGCCTTCTTGAACATGATGGAGTCCCTTGGGCTTTGTGGCTAGAGAGGACGTGTTCATCTGTTCCATATAAAGCTGAGTTACAGGTAATGGAGAGTCCTCTCTCCATTCCCATTGCCCATCCCATTGTGCTGCCTTTGAAAGTACCAATTTTAATCCAAGTGAGGACTCCAGAGCGGCATATTCATGAAAAAAACCATACATGTCTTTCTCATGAGTATTTTAACAGCCAGTGGCAGTCAATAGGCGTTTTTCTTGTGTGCTACAAAGCAGTAGCAGATAGTTAGCAGGGCAAGCGTGCTGTATCATCATCCCTGCAGAGAACAGAAGTAGCAGACAGTTTCCTTCCTTCATGGCAAACAGCCTGTAAATGAAATCTTCTGTCTGAAGGCATAGCAGAGGCCAGATGGGAGAGGAAACCTGACCTGGAGTGTAAAAGCGGCATCCTGCTGCTGACTTCTTGGAAGACAACAAACAGTCAGAGGCAGCCTTTGACCAGCTCGGTTGGTGGTAGGTCCTGATGAATAATTGGGCAAAAGGCAGTGAGCGCTGCTGCTCCATGCCACCAAGACACAGTTCAGTCTGAAGCAGGAGCCATTTTCTCGTCGGTGCTGCAAGAGCTGTGTATTCCAGCGAGCATCCTTTCCTCTCCTGGGGCTGCGGTGACGCTGGCCTTGGGGGAGGCTGCAAGGCTCATCCTTTCCACCAAGGAAAGCAGGAGTTGAATAGTTCAGTCCAGGGAACTGCAGCCCCATTTCTCTAAAGGGAAGGTGATTTCTGTTCCCGGCTCTGATTTATCCCCAATCCTTACATGAAGAAGCTGGCATCGTACTCCTCTGTGTAGCCTGAGTGCAAGCTGTGGGAGCAGGTGTGTAATTGGTTCCGTTTTGCTGAGCTGTGACCTTCCAGAAAGAGCCCCTGCATTTGTGCGGCGCTTGATAACAGTCCTCAAACTCAATCCCAAAATGTCACTTCGGTTTGAAGATCATAAAAATAGGTTTCTTTAAAAATAAATAAATAAAGCTCATCCTTGTTAGCAGGTGCTACCTGAGGCTGTCAAATAGCCGCACTGACAGGCTGTTCGGTTTCCACAAAGCTGTCTGTGTTCAGGAGGGTGGAATGCGCAATTCACAGCCTTGGCTGCTGCTTTCCACCTTTTCCTGAAAGAGCTGCAGTCTCCCCGTGAGCAGATGTTCCTAAATCAGTCTACCCCGAACCCTTTATAAAATCTTTTCAGAGAACTCACCCTTCTCTCTCCTGTCTGATGCTCTGAAATACATTTTTTTTAAACACACACATTCAACCAAGAAATACTACAAATCATTTAGGTAGCATAGAGCTTTTTCTTCTTGGTGTCTGAAAGTTAGCAATGCCTGCCAATGGTGTACTCGTGGCAAATAAATACCAAAAAATAGGGTAGTCTCAAAGGGTGTCTCAGAAAAGGGAATAGAGATAGGCAGAGATACGGAGATAAGTGGGTACAAAGAAACATCCTGAGCTAATTAATCTCCGTGCATTATCTGAGATAGATTGCACAGATGTCATGTACAGTTACCTTCCCATGAACCAGAAAGTATAGATTAGTAGCAGATGTATCTAGTAGGTCTTGATGGTCCGTTGGGCTGATCAATAGCATCAAGTCCTTCCTTCCTTTTCTCTAGCTTACACTAAAATCGCCTGGCAGTTTGGGAGGCCCCCGAGCTGGTGTGGGAGCAGGGGCAGGGCTCTGGGCCAGCCTCCGTGGGGGTGGTGGAACACTTACCATGAGAGGTTCTGTAGCAAAATATTACTGGACAAACAGTAACAGCAGGAAACGTAACAAGCGTTACTTGAAAGGGTTTGGATCAGCAGGGTTTTTGTTTTTAACTGTATGGTAGTAAGTGCAACATATTGTGAAGGAAAAACTAGCAGTATTTAATACATACCTGCTAGCGGGTATTTGCTGTGTAATCTCATAAAAGGACAGTATGCTTCTGTTTAGGGTTGCAAGAAAAGAGAAGTTCCTTCTTCCCAATGTTTTCCTCAGGAAATACCTTTGCCTTTCATGCTAAATGATGATATTTTTGTTTCATGCTGAAGTCTGAGCTCTGTCTATGGAATTTTCCAAGTCTTCCTCCGCCCCGTGTGGCTCAGCCCCGAGCCCGGGTCGGCGTTAGGGCTGCGTGTGAAGCATGGCCTGGGCGGTCTCTGAGCCGTGTGCTTGCCCTGCCCCTTCGCTGCCCACGGTCCATGCTGCCATCGGTGAGGAAGGTGCCATTCACAGCTTGCATTGTATTTTCCATCAGAACGCAGGTGCTTCTCATGCTACCCATTGATCTTCTTTCCCTGTACCCGCTCTTGCATTCCCACATCCTGGCTTCCATCTTTCTGACCAAGGCTTTCTGGAAGGATGCTTTGGTAGCTTGTGATGCTGAATTGGGGTTGGCAATGCGCAGGCTCAGTTTCTGGCTGTTTAGTGAAATCTTATGTTTAATTGTAGATAAGTCAATTTTTCTGGTGTAGATCCACAAGACATTGGAATTGGCATTGGAACAGGCTGCCCAGGGAGGTGGTTGAGTCCCCGTCCCTGGAGGTGTTTAAAAAACGTGTAGATGTGGCACTTCAGGATATGGTTTAGTAGGCATGGTAGTGTTGGGTGGATGGTTAGACTCGACGATCTTAGAGGTCTTTTCCAACCTATGATTCTGTGTTTCTAAGACCGTGAGCTGATAAATCCACACAGGTTATACTTACTTGTCCACCTATAAAATGGGTTGAACTTCACTACTGGAACAGTTGACATTGGGGTAGATTCTTTGTAGATGCTAAAGACTTTTGAGGAAGGGAACTGTGAAAGAATAGAGATAGGTGAGCTAGGAAACAGGCTGTGACTGCATGTACGTTGTATTTCTAGCTCTGATGCTACTTTGCAAAGATGACTTGGTGAGCAGATTTAGTAAAACTGAGCTTCTGAGTTTTGTAAAATCAGGTCTTTGAATTAGTCTGGGTGATGAACTTTGTATCAGTTGCCAGTGTCATTAATGCTGAAATGATACAGGACATCGTGCCTATATAGCTCCTAATTTGCTGCACAAGCTGCGTTACTACATAGCTAATCTGATCCTGGTTTGCTAATTTCATCGTCCACTGGGAAATACAGGTAAAGTAAGTGAAGAGTGCGGTTTCTTCCCCATTGCCTTGTGCTGGGCTGTGCTCTCTGGTCTGTGACTTGGGAAGTGAAGGTCAGGATGGTTCGTTGCCCCTCTCAGAATCTTTTATGCTTGTAAATTTATGCTTTCTTCCTCCAATTCTGCTTGAATTTCAAAAACCAATGGGCCAGACCTTTAGCTGGAGTAAATTATCATAGCTCCATTGATTTCAACTGAGTATGTCAGCTTTCACCAGAGAAAAATCTGTTCTGTAAGCTGAAATGATTAACTTACAAAAACATTTGATTACCGCATTTGTAGTTTTCTATTGTTTTAATGTACTGTGACAAAGTCTTCAGAAGGATGATAGCTCATGATTGAATTATCTTTTTGTCCTTTTTTTTATTCTATTATTTTCTGTTCTCCTAAGGAGTGAGATCTGTTTCTCTGTGTTCAGAATATTTGTTTCATGGTGAAGATGCTTTGCAAATGCTGGTGAAATCCTAGCTCCATGGGAGTCGAACAGGATCTTCTCCTTTATAGTTAGCACTTTAAACCTCTGCCCAGAAATGGCCGGGTTATGATTTGTACTACACCGGCCCGTTGTCTGCAGGTAATGCACAGTGATGTGGGAATGCTTGTGAGTTTGGGGTTTTGCGTGCAGTAGACCAGGTCAGCAGCTGGGATAAATGGGCTTCATTGTCTTTGGTTCACACCGGTTAAGGACCAACCTATAAAAATGATCATGGAAAAACTCTGAGGTACCGTAATCCTACCTCCATGTCAGAGGCAGCTGGGCTGATCTGATGAAGACTATCACAAAGCACTGTGGCATGGTAGCAAGCGTGTTGTTAAAGGAGGCTGTGACGCCTGTCACACTGCGCCATGTGCAGCTCCAGCCATTTCCCTCCAGAGATGAGTTCGTGTCAGGAATGACAAAGGAAAATTTGGTAATTTTATGTTTGGATTTCTTCTTCACAAGGATAAAAAAAGAAGTTTTGCCTTTGCTTAGTAGTTGGAGGAAGTAATTATTCTGGTTTTATGCAATACCTTTCCCCGCACCGAGTGACACAGGGCATTCGTCATTTGCCATTTGACCTGGTTTTTATAGAACATACTTAAATGCAGTTTAATTTCATCAAGATTTATTCACAGTAAATTTCCAATTATTACTCATGTCTTAACGGCTTCATCCAGAAAGCTTGAAGCTTTCCCCCAGCATATCATCAGATGTTCTTCACCACTATAAAATTAGTTAGAAAGTAATTTTCTTAATTTGGTTTCTTGCAACCAAATAAATGAAAATCCATCTCCAGCTGAAGCTGCGGGATTTAGGGTTTTCCTTTATTAAAGAGAAATGATAATCTATAAAGCAGGAATGTGGCTGGGGACGAATATTAACTACTAAAAGGCTTATCTGCCATAATATTGTAGAGATGCTTCAGCAACTAGCGATTCCCCATCGACATTTTTTATATATTTTGCTTGCAGCAGAAAATAGGACAGCTCTTACGTATCCTAAGGAAAAAAATGGAAGATTTGGTTACAATATCTCTTCTGCATGACTCGTGACATGCTCAAATAAAACCAGCAAGGACCCTGATCTAATGTAAGTTTGACACCAATTCAGGGAAGCATTTAAGCATTTGCTTAAGTACATTCTTGTTCAACAAAGCACTTAAAACATCCTTAGCTCCAGGCACTTTCTTCAAGTCCTGTTAATTTTAATGAAATTTAAGCATGTGCCTAACTTTTAATAGATGCAGAACAGCTTGGATGAGTGGAGTGCTACGTTTTAGATATGTGACACTGGTGTTCTTTTGCTGGTGCAAAGAGAAACAATAATTCCCCATGGATACGATTACTAAAAGACATCGAGATGTGCCATGATTGACTGCAGATAGAGGGAGCAAAATGACGTACCGCAGGTGTTGCTGACAGAAGTTGAAGTGAAATTAGGCTCCACCTTTCAATCTGCTTGTGAAGATTGCTTGCTGTTTCCATCCCAAGACAGATAAAAATATGATAGGTATATATGATACTAAACATGCACCAAACAGAGCTGTGCTGAAAGTATTTTTTCTAAAAATCAGTCACTGGTCCATCCTGCATTGGCTAGTCCAAGCCAAGACTTTGGGAAGCCTTTAGCCATGACAGTAAATAGGCTAAACTTCTAGACGAGACACTAGAGAAACCCCTAGGGTTCCTCCTTGTTTTAGACATGTGACTTACGGTTTACTGGAGGATGCTCGCTGGTCACTAGGATTGCTGCAGCAACAAATGTAGGAGCTCGTTGAAGCCTCACCCCAGATCTGAAATCCCAAGCTCCTCCGAAGCCTTGGGCATCTTCGATCTTGTATGAGTAAGGCTCAATTTTGAACCCTCAGGCCCTCTCCCAGTCTCAATATTCACAGTGTGAACCCTGTTCCTGTGGAATAAGGTCCTGTCACTTTGCTCCAGCATCTGTTTGTCAAAATTTTCCATGTTTTGTTGATTGACAACACTGTGTAAGCTGACCTCAAGCCATTTCCATAAGCACAGACGAGAATCGGGGCACCCAGCAGCCAGTGTTAACCATGCCAGCTCCCTGTCTTCTGCAAAGAAATACATAAAATGTGATAATGAGCAAATGAAGTGTGAAGGCTTTCTTTCCTCTGATTTATGTGCAGAAGTGTTTCTAATTTTCCTGATGTTATCTCCCTTTACAGGATATAATTACCTGATTTACTTGATTGCCTTCTGGGAATATTTTTTATAAATTGACTTAAAATTGTTTATACTGTTGCAAACTGATAATTTCATAAAGTGCCTGCTAATCTGCTTGAGTTGTTTGTTGTATTTTATTTTGTGTTTTTCCTCTTTGCCGTTCATTACTTCTATTTGTAGCTATTAAGGGAAGTTGATATCATGCTTTGGACTAAGCTAGAAGTAGAATAGCTTGTCAAGACTTCTCATGTCATTGTCTCAGCATGTTACTAAGCATAGACTCTCTTCACTTTACCAAACAAAACAGGGCTTAAACTTTAATATACATGACAGCACCTTAGGAGGTCTGAAGAAAAGGTGTCCATGTGAAATGGGGTGTGTAAGATGCCTTGTATCATTATTTTAGTTATATTCAAACAGATGTTGGTGAGAAGTCCTCTGGCTTTGCCTGTTTTCAGTTCCTAAAATCTGAAGGCTGGCTGAGCAAGAAAACAGATTTCCACTGCCCTCGAAGACAGTGAGGAAGGGAACAACTCTGGAGCTTCGTTGAAATTCGTGACTAGACAACAATCCTGGGCTTCCTTATTTCCAGTCATTATATGGACACAGGGTAGTAGTTTATCCTTTGAAATACATAAAGCCATATTTGGGAACAAACAAACAAGCATGTTGAAAAGTAGCAGGTATTGGTGTTGTATTTTACATTTCTAAATGGCTGTAGACTTTATTCTTGTGGATGCCTCGAAGATCTTTGTATTTTCAGAGAGGAAAGCAATTTCTGGAGATACTTTGCGTGCACTTTATTCCGCTGCCAAGAACTCTGTGTTTCTCCTTGGTGGTAGTGATGCCGCCTTGGTATGTGGCAAATTGGTTATTTGGCTCAGTGTTTCATCGCGTCCTGGCTGGCATTTGTTCTGGGTGGCTTCATCTCTTCACCTCTCTCACTGAAACTCTGGCTCCCATTTTCATGTTTCACCCTGTTCCGCCCCGTGCCCGTTACCCTGGCGTGAGCACACTGCACTGAGGAGCAGCCGGGAACAGAGATGCTTCCAGTTGCCTCTGGGCCACGCTTACGTGAAGATCCCCGTGGTGAATGGGTGAATGGACACACTGCAAATCAACTGTCATTGATTGTGATGGTGTTTCAGTAGCTTTTGGTGCTTTTATTTTGGGTTTGCAACTTCAAAGGTGCTACAGTTAGGGAAGAGCTGGCAACTTCTTGGTGTTGTTAAAGCAAGGGATAATTATGATTTTATTTAATAGCTCCTCTAACATTATGCTCTATCTTATTACCATAAACTGAGCACTACGCGAAGTGAAGAAGCCTCTTCGTTATTCCACTCGCTGTGTTTATTGTCATTGTGCACATGCCCCCCTGCCAGAGATGCCTTTCGGTTGATGGCTTGCATTTGTTCAATGATACTTCACCTCCAGCACTCCCAAAATGGCATCTGTTGCCCGGAGGCCACATGCTCCTCCCGTACAGGCAATTGTGCGATCTGTAAATAGCTATTAGACTGGCATGGCCTAAATTAACTGCAAATTGACAACTCAATTGTAAAACAAAAAATGACCTAGTAATTAACAGGATGTTTCCATAAAGGCATAATTACCATTTAGCAGGGCGCTATTTGTATTTCCCTTTATTCTAATAAACCCTTACTCCTTTTTTTCGCTCTTCTGCCACAGAAAATATTATTGTTCCAATTTTTATCAATTTTTCCAGCTGCCTTTAGAAAAATAAATGAGAGTGAGTGAGTAGTCGGGTCTCCGTCCTCCCCTTCCCTCTCCTGTAGGGAAGAGACTCCTCAGCAGGGGTTTGGTTTCTTTGTTTTAACTTGGCGATAACTCTGCTCCTCAAAGTTAAAGGCTTTCCTCCTTTTGTCACTTACAATCAGTGGCATGTTTGGCTCTCCCGGCAGCTCTTCCCCACCCCCTCGTCCCTTCTCCTCCTCCAGCCCAGGGAAATAATGGCACTGATGAGCTCTTATCTTTTTGTCACACTCCTGCCAGCAGAGGAGACAAATTGATTTATGTATGTGGCATCCTACTCCTGATAGTGCCATAATTTACCACTAAATATTGCTTTGACACAATAGTTTTGTAACAAATACATAATGCATATTGCTCTACTTTCCCTCCACCTCAATCGCTTTTTGAATTAATGGAGTGAGACTCCCTCAATTCAGAGGAATCTCATGTCCGACGCCTGCATGGAGCCTCGCAGAATACCAATCTGCCGCCTCTCCTCTGGCTCTGCTTAGTGTCACCTTGAAATGAAGCTGGCTCCCCCATTAGGTTTTTTTCCCCTTCCTTGCACTGTCAAATGAGGCGGTTCTTCACTCCCTCACAAGGAGCGACGCTTTACTCAAAAAGGCCTGGCTTGATTTATTAGATAAAGAAATAAATTGTGTAAAAAGCTGGAAGGCTTTGCATGTCCTTGCACGGAGCTGGAGTGTTACATGGGAACTTGCGGTCGCTGGTTTCATTAAACTGGAACAACACACTTGGAAATGCAAAATCCTTTTTGAATAAAAAGGACAGGCTTTTTCTGTCTGCCTTGATTGATGCACTGTTTCTGCCTCCCATCCTCACTGCCACAGAGGAACATGCCCCATGCAGGGGATTCTGCATCCTCAGCAATTATTCGGGCAAATGAACAGTTCAGCGCTGGTTTTTTTTTCTTTTTTTTTAACAATACCATCCGTGATGATTATCTCACTAAAATTATCCTCATGTTTTCTCATCATTTGATTTAAGAACAAAGCAGCAGAAGCAAAGGTGAAATTGGGAAGTAAGGGGCTTGGAGGCTTTTTCAGGGTATGTGGTGAGACAGACTGAGCCTGGTTGATAAGCGGGAGGGCTGTGAGGACTTTGGCTCCTTTTTTTCTCCTTTTGCTGGTGTACATCAGACTTAAGTACAGTTTTCTTCAGTTAACCCTATGGGTACTTTAAAAGAGAAGGGGAGGGGAGAGGGAGAGATTTCTTTATCTGTATTACTCGGTAAATATTTTGAAGTGCAAGGAAGACTGTGCCCCCATGACAATATCTGAAATTATTCTGCATTTGTCCAATGAGCAGTCTGCTCAGGCTAGTAGAAACCACATAGTTTTGCCCTCCGGAGCAGTCTGTATGTTGCCTTGATTCCCAAAGCCTGCACATATGAGGAAAGTGCTGACATTTTTATGTTTGCCTGTTTTCTGTGTTGCTCCCTTTCTTTCTTACCAGCCGTTTCTTCTTTACCAGCCAGGGGTTAGACAACCTTGAGATACGGAGGAGAAGCGTGAGGAGCACCTCCTCACCAAACCCATCAGTAACGCAGCGCAAGCCTGGCAGGGACTGAGATGTCGTATTTAAAGCCAGACATTTTGCGCTGGTTCCTGATTTCAGGTGTCCTGCCCCACCTCCCTCGTCCCTTCTTGCAGCTCAGAGCAGCCACGCACCTGCTTTGTGGCAATTACCCTACGCTTATGTGCTGCTAATAATGGATGTTTGCTCCCTGCAGGTCTTGTATTAATTTTCACTCAAGCTATGCCACTGAAAGAGAGGAACTTCTGAAATGATTATGGGTTGTAAACTCTATCTGGCAAATTACTGCATATTTCTAGCACAGTTTCAGTTGTCAGAGATCCTTCTCAGCCTGTATGCTTCCAAACAGTCCTATCAATTAGGTTTCTTTTGACGTCTGAGTGGAGCTACTGTCAGCGTGCTCTGCGGCGGTTTCTCTTTGCTTTTGCAGCTTGCTTGTGTAACCAAGTGTGAGAATCCCAGGGGAGTCTGAATCCTAAAACAGTCGTAAACGAAAAGTTCTGGTTTGTATGATGTTTTATTTTCTAGCTGTGAGAGAGGTTATTACAGACAGGTCAGACTTGAATTTCAAATGATGGTGGGAAATAGAGATGGAAATGACAGTTCATCTAAGTTTGTCGCTTTGCAGATAACTGGACTGTGCCCTACCGTGCATGTGCAGCCTGGGTGTTGGTGGCCAAAGCAGCAGCAGCCACTCTGTGTGTCCCTCAGAAGGTTACTGAACTCTTGCAGTCACTCTAAATTGTCCTTTATTTGATTAAACTCCTTATTTTTCCATTACACACAGGCCATAACAACAGCCTTAATATTTCCCCTTTTCAGGTGTCTACATTATTCAGTCTATTGCTAGTCACAGTTTTGTTGGCGTTGTTTTAACAACAGCGTACTTCCACTCCAGCGTTGCATTCTTGCGTGGCTATTGCTGTCAAGGCCGCCTTGTTCGATCCATTCTGTCATAAGTCATGAGCAGATTACTTCAGTTCCCTAATTATTTTTGCTGTTTGGTTCTCTGCAGTTGGGTAACATCATTGTAATTCAGGAAGGTCTGTTGCTGACCGTGGTCTTCAAGCGGTGTCAAAGCTGTTAGACACAGGATGATGGATTCTCCTCTTCTCTGTCATGTAGTGCCTGGTCATACGTCACAGTGATACATCATTACTGTAAGGTTTTTAAGTCGGGGTATTGAACTGAAAATGTATGATCCAACCCGCTAGCCTTAACGAAGACTCATATTAATGCTTGTGGACAGCAGTATTGCAGCGTGACATCTATATGTCAAACAACTTATTTGTTCTGCATGAATGAAGGAACAGAATTTGGTGAGACTACTGTCATTGTATGCTGAGAACGTGGAAACAAACACAAACCCTTCACTGTCTTAACCAGCCTTTACTGCTGTCCAGTTCATGGTTTTATTATCTTTTTTTCTTTTGGGGGTGGGTCTATTGCAGCAGCTCTGGTTTGTGCCATTTTATTACTTGACCCCGGGAACCGTCATGTTGTGAGATGCTCGTGCATTTGAGGAGGGATGCATTAGATGTGATTCCTTCGACAAACTCAGGAGCTGGTAATCTGTTGTTACATATGCCAAGAAAACTGCTTACCAGAGCCCAATAGTGCTTATAGATGTGGGATATTAATATTTCTTTCAACTTCCTTATTTATGAAATGCAGAAAGCAGTGCTGATGAGAATTACGTGCAGTATTTAACAATGACAGGGCTGTCAAGTACTGGATTACTGCAGTTGTCTTAAATCCCTTTTCTCCTTGAAAATCATAGCATCAATTTACTATAAACATTGCCTAAGTAACCAACACTGAGCCAACTCCTTCCATTCCTCTCTTGTCTGAGAAATCCCTACTCAAATTGCTCACTAAAATTATAGCATTTAGGGAGAGGGAAATAGCTCACAGTCATCAACATTATCTCTTCAGTCTTCAGAATACCGGGGTCTTATCACTCAGGCAGTTGTTGAGCAATTCATTTCTCTGCCTCGATGCAAGAGGAAACAAAACAGCTGGGTGCCTATGCGAAACATTCATTAGAATGCCAGAGTAATTAAGAGGTTCTCTTAAATGATAACTTTGCTGAGCTTTCAGATGTAGGATGCCTGCTAAGGTTGCAAAGTACAGGCTGCATTATTGTCAGAGTCGGTTAATTACTGTCCTACAAATCATGAAAGTTTCAAAGAGGAGCAGTGCTGGTTGCTGCTACTGTTGTGTGTGTTGAGAAGTACAACGTCGTGGACTGTGACGGAGATTTGATTTTGCCACAAAGGAAAAAGGCAAAGTTGGAAACCGTTGTTTGTTAAGCCAGTGGTTCTAACTCGTGGAATTACTGCATCTGACTGCAGGTAATCCCCAGTGCAGCATTTAGTTGGTCATGTCAACAAGATAGTTGTCCCCAGAAGAGGAATATGGATGACATTTACGTTTGTCTTTAGAGTTAAGGATACATACATGTGCTTGTCTCTCTACCTTCTTCAGTTTTATCACTTTTTGCTGCTGAAGGGAAGACTAGAAGATGTTTTCCTGCCTACATGGATGTGTGAAATTGTAATCCAGATGACAGGAATCTGGATTCTAATCAGCCTCTTTTAAAACAAATAGCTTTCTGAAACCAGCCTTTCCCATTTCTCACAGTATAGGTCTCCCTCCTTTGGTATGGATAAGGTAACCCAGCTTGTTCCTCACAAAATTATCCAGAATTCGGCACATGTCAGGTATCTACTGTGCCTTCAAAACATGGACAGACAACAGCGAAGGTATTTGTGCTGTGGTTCACGGCCACCTTAATATTTCCAATCAGGGGTACTGACAGTTCAAGTACAATGCAGCCAAGTGCACTGTCTAATAAGGTTGTATAATTTTGATATAACAGCCTAGCTCTGTTGTACTATTAAAGCTTTAAAATATTAATGCTCGTTAATGGTGTCACTCAGCCATTTTATATGATTAGTTTTAAGTCTCTCTTGGGTAGGCAAGAAGGGGAAATTTTAATGAAATGTTCCCTGCTCATCTGACCTGCTGTATTACTGCATGAATGCCATTTTTATGAGGCAGGTTTATGACGTTCATTACTCTGCTCCTTGAGCCACTTCATGGCTGCTGTAATTTTTAAAGAAGAGATAAAAATAAGTCAGTTCTTTCTTTGCAGTCAAGAAGCTCTGCATTCTAGCTTTGACCTTTAAGCTGTCATGCATGGATTAATCACATTTCAGCTGGAGATTGTTTTAGACTTAATACTGGCGGTGGACTGATTAGCTTACTTGCCTTACTGGCTACTTCTTAAGGAGGTTTGTCAATGATTTAGACAAAAAAGACGTATTCCAAATAGTTCTCTGTTTCTAACCTGCCAGCTCTGTGTGCGTGGATGTTCACTTAGGCATACTTGCACATGTCAAATGTACGTGATAATGCATACGTTTGCTACGTAGAAGTCCTTAGTACTGCAGCCACAGAATGGTAGCACAGAAGATGGTGGACAAACAGGAACCAAAATTCCTGACTCGCCCTGCGGAGCTGTAACTAAAGAAGTTTTTTCTTTGGGAAAGAGAAAGAAACTAAAAAAAAAAAAAAAAAAAAGTTGCCCCAAAACATCAGCACTTGCACAGCTGTTTCCAGGTGAAATGGTATCAAGTTGTTGCCTACTCTGAACAGGATCAGAAGTTGAACTGCAGCCAGCAGCTGCCTGCAGAAGTTTGGCAGAACAATAGCACGGAGCTGCTGCTGTTGTTAGCAGCAGTGTAAGGTTTGTGACCTTTGATAAGCAAATCTGGTGGGAACACCACAGTGAAGTACCCAGGACTGGCAAAAACAGGGTATTTCATGATTCAGTGATTGTTTAAAGACAGTACCTGGAGCAGAAAAAATGGAAAAAAGTGATGCCTCGTTCAGAATGGCAGGGTGGGAGAGGGAACTCTGCCGCTGGAAGGTGCAGAGACTTAAGGAAAGCCTTGAACATGCTAAGTGAGAAATTTAAAAATCGGAGGAGTCCTTAACTTTTGTAATGGAACGGTTGTTTTCGTTTTGGTGTCAGAATATTCCTGTGAGCACTGGAAAGTACGCCTGCTTCCTAAACTAGATGTTTTGAGGCCGTAGGTGAGAAATCACATTATAAAGTCTTCAGTTACATAGTGAGAGCTGTGGTATTACACAGTAAGGTTTTTCACCAAGATGTCAGGCTTGCATGTGTTTTCTTATTAAAAAGATCCTGCACCTCAGTGTAACGTAGCGCTTTATGAGCCAACTGGGTAAAGACCTGGACTTCAGTCATCAGCAGCGGTTGGGAAAAGACGAGAAGGGTGAGGACACTTGGTGACCCTCCTGCTGCCACTGTGCAGAGCATCAAAGAGCAGCTGGTAGGACCATGGCAAGTGTTCAGATGGAGAAATACAGGAATGAGGATGACAGAAGAGACAAGAGAGTCACAAAGCTCAGTATTGGTCTCCTGCACAGAGGAGCAATGCAACACCCTTGTGATGCGCTGTAGTGTGAAATAAATAGAGACCATAGCCTGTCAAACTGCAGAGGAAAGGCTCCCTTTTACTGGGGGTTTCAAGGCGATAAAATAAATCATGACAGCAGAGTCGAAGTGGTTTGTGCATTCAGCTAGAAGAACCCTGTGATAAAAATAAAGCTGCAGAAGACATGTTATGTAGATGTACTTTACTGTTTGATACTTGTATATCCATGAAAGGTGAAGATACTTTATTCCAGCTTCTAAAATTTCTGTTTGCAAATGGCTGAATGTGCTTGCTCCATGATGCCATTGCACGCATGTGACCTTCTGTGAGCTCCTGTCCCTTACCCAGTGCCCTTCTGCTTCCCTCATTTTGTAGTAATTTGGGTGGAGGGTTTGAAGAAATACTGTTGCAATATAGTAGCTGAATTTTTGGTAAACACTTAAGAACCCTAGTTTTCATTTGTGACAGCTATTTGAGTAACGTTACAGTTTGTTACTGCAGTACATGGTATTACTTAGTGAAACACAAGGCTCTGCAATACACTATTTTAGAGTCCTGGTTGAGAAACAGGTATTATGTGTGCATACATCTGCTTTTACTAAAGTGACAGGTACTAACTGTGCTGCTCTCCTCTTCCATTCACCTTTTTAATATGATTGTCTGACTGTTTCAACAGAGCATAATTTGAAGAATGGATTATATACTGAGCGTTCTTAATAAGACATGATAAAAGAGCAATTCATTTACTCCTCCCCTAAGTTTCATATGAGCTGAGTGAAATTTCTGCTGGTGCTTCTTTTGTGAAAAAGCCAAAACCCATTGGTGCTGGGAATTAGTCTCAAGCATCCTGGTTTCTTACTTACCTTTATAGGTGATGAGACAAAGCATGTTATAAATGTTAACACATAAATTAGATTCAAAGAAGGGAGGGTAAGCTTAATCTGTTTTATGGACAAATTGAGTTGTTCATAAATGTGGCCCATTATTATGAATGAGAAAGTTGAAAGAGGAGACCTGAAATTCCGTAAGGTTGGCCCCTTTCCCCTGAGGAAGATGTTCAGTGCAACAGGGACGGCCTTGGTGCTGCGGAGGATGAGGTCAGGAGTATGATACCTCTCCACTCAGAGCACTGACCATCCTACCTGTCATCGTCCCTTGACGATAATGTTTGACCACAGCAACTCACACCCTGCCAGCTTAATCCTGACCTTGGGGTTTTTTTCTGAAAATGCTGGTGCAATGGTTTCCCCTAAAAGTCAGCAGCTGTAGCTTTATCCTTTTCTCACTTTACCTGCCGTGGAGATCTCAGTGAAAAGCTTTCTCAGGAAAGGTTATGGAAGAGGTGAGGTATCTAAACAATCTTTTACTGGACAAACTGCTGTAGCTGGAGAAAACAGACAAGCCTTTCTTTAGGTCTGGAGCAGAAGTGTCAGACTTCACACTGAGTGCAGCTTGGAAGCAGGTAAGTGGGATGAGCTTATTGTGTTCTTCAAGCACCTCTAGTCATCTTCTTTAAAAAAAAAAGGTAGGGAGAAGCAAAAGCAAATCCAGCTTAATCTGTCATGTGGAGACTCATGATATGGCGAGGTTTTCTCTTGCTAGGTGGTTATATGTTCTTGGCAGGCTTTAGGTATTTCAGGCAAACACTGGGCAAAATGTATGCCAGATTGTTCAAAGCTCTCTCAACCCAGTGTCAGTCTGGGGGGGATCAGCTCTGCATGAAAACAGAGCAATTATCTTAGCATGGACAGGCAAGTGGCTTAGTGTGAAGTGACACAGAAATTACCTGCTTTGCATGCTGAAATACCTGTTTTCCCACAAAAACTCCTTTTGACCACACTTCTCCTGTGATAGCTTCTTCCTCCCCTCATTAGTGGAGTGGGATCTGTACTGGAGTGCTAAACCTGAGGCAGGTAGCACTGCGTTACAGTGCACTTTATATAGGTAGATACAGAGCACAATATCAATTTAATGGAATTATGAAATCAATAAAGTAAAGGTGGACATTCAAATGAGCCAAAGACCCAGTCCTGCATACGCAGCCTTTATCTGCATGTTCACTTCTGTGTTTCCCCAATGCAAACACTGTAAAATCTTCACGGCCTGACCTCAGACAGGGCACTTACCGTCTGTGCCTGGCTGCCTCCTGTGCTAGTGCAAATGCTGACAGTATTTGCAAAATGCTTTTTGGTTCTTGTTGGCAGCTCCACAAGGGCAACTTTCTAACAATTAATGATTTTATGAATCCTGCATGCTTTTATTTGTACGCTGTGCTCTTATCATGGTATAAAGGCCCCGAAATACCTTGCAGCACCAGAAATGTGTGTCCTGTGTTGTGTGTGACCCTCCCAAGCGAGTTAGGCAGTGCGGGCTTTTACGATATCATGCACAACACTAGAAAAGAGTGGTAATCCTGCAGCAGCAAGAAGTGTTTTTAGAAAGACAAGTACTGTATGGCAGTCCCTCACTTGCCTGGATCCTGGAGTCACGCTCGCCAGGGGACCCTCCCTCCACAAATGAGTTGCTTGTACGTGTACCTTACACTTCATGTATGCTTGTAAAATGATTCTAAAGATAGACTTTGTGCTCTGTTACTTCCCACTTTCTAAACAGTGCATATCACCCCCTTCCTCCAATAAAACAATCCTGGAAGCCAGGCTAATTGTGGTGGCCTTCCCGTTGAACTGTAGATCATACAGCTGTCTCTGAGACAGCTATAAATTCCAGCATTTATGTACCCTGAGCTTCCAAGTATCTTTAGCTTTTATTGAAAAAGACAACATTAAATTACAGAGTCTGAGTAGGTCTCCTCCTCTCCTCCTATCTGGCAAGAGGCTGCCGTGCATTTCCATGTTGTATGCTGTGGGCGCAGCTCGCACAGACCTGTGATGAATTCACACTTGGTCTCCTGAGGTTACATTTTCTTCCATGATATTGCTCATTTATCAACATGTGGGACCTTTACGTACATCTGCCCTGTTGTCGCTCTCATAAATGTGCCCCGTATCAGCACTGTACCTTGAAGGACCGGTGGGAAGCGTAGTGCTCTGTCGCAGTGCATGAGCTCTTACGCGAAGGCACAAAATGCAGAAGGGTTGTCTTTGTGCTGCCGGCACCTATCAGCACACTGCTAATTAACTTGACGTTATTTATACCTCACTTCTGGAAGTCTGGAACACAACCCTTCCATTTTAATTTGAAGCCTAATCTTGAAACTGAAAGATAAAACCAAAACATTACATTTGCATGTAGATATCTGTTAGGAAACAATTTGGGCAACAATTAAGATACAGTAAGAGGGGGGAAAATTCCTCATGCGGTGTGTCTTTAAGGAAGCACCAGAAGATAATTTTTTTTAAAACTTAGACTAATTTTCTGGGCACTCTGTAGTGGAAACAGCAAAGAGGTGTGGCAAGCAGCTAGCGCTCGTTTATCAGTGTTTTACTGAGGTCTGTACCGCTCTTGTCTTTCATGGCTTTCCTACTCTGACCAAGCATTGTATATTTTGGATTAAAAAGGACTTAAATGTCTGTTTGGCAGTGTCTAGATGGAATTCTAGGTGAAATTATCCTCCTAGGACCAAACGGCTGGAAAATTGTGTTTGTGCTGCCACCAGTTATCATTCACTGAGAACTCCTCATAGCCAGGGCCTCTGTGTACTGGAAATGTTTACACCAGTTATTACCGGCGGGCTGTTCTCTACTGTGTTAATGTCAGGAGAGACCTTGGAGGCATCTGTATGTACCTGGTAGGACTGTACCTTGTGTAGTACAATGTTTGGGGGCTCTATGGCTTCTGCCCAGTGACCGTCTTTGATGGAGAAAACCTGCGTGTAGTGATGGGGGAAATGGGCTTGACCAGTCCTGGGTTGGTGGTGTTTTTTCTACCCCTTACTCCGTGTCACTGGAGTTTTAATTTGCATTTTAATTGGAGTTTTAAATTGTAGACATTTTGAAATATAGGGAATGCTGTAGAAGAGAGTTCTGCTTGTTTATTTTTTTTTCCTGAGTTTCGTTAATGTTCTTCTTAGGATTAGTGCTGAGTATGATTAAATAACATTTAAATCAGGTTGGAAGTAGCGTTAATTTGCTTGACTAGCTACTGGGCAATGTTGTTTGTTATGCAAGGTGAGCTTTTTGAGTTACTAAAGAGGCAGAGTTTGTGTGTAATGGCAGCTTAGTAAAAGGTGCACGTGGACAAATGGTGAAGTTTTGGGGAAGACAAGCAGTTCGAGTCACTTGTGTTGTAAGAGCTGAGAATGTGTGCAAATCTGTAATGTAAAAAAGGAGTAAGATGTTGCGTTGAGTAAGGCAGTGAATGATGCCAACACGCTGAGGTTGTCAAGGTGTTTTAATGTATAGAAAAAAGTTTTGCCCGTGCTGGTAACAATGTATGTGACCTCTCAGGAGAAAGAAGGTGGTCAAAACAAGGGGACATAGCTAGTTTGTGCTAGGGGTAAGATTCTTAGTAGCACAGTGAGGAAGATGTTGAACATTGTCCTCACAAAAGTGATTACCTGCCTGGGATTTCCGTCCTATGGGAGTCAGCTGAGTCTGTCTGCAAATGTGATTTATACACCCAAAGAGGGATGTGGTGTACACTTGTTTGGTTTCTGTAAGCTGTGGTCATTGTCCACAAGGTGAGGGTTCATCGGGCGTGTGGCAGATGGGCCTGAGCTGGAGTCTGCAAAGGGCGTGCTGCTTTCCGTCCCGACACGCAGAGCCTTGGCTTTGCTCATGCTGCGATGATCCGTGCTGGTTGCAAAAGTTTCTGCTTTCTTTCCTGGGATGTTGGCAAAAAGGACAGCGGGACATTCCTGAACAAGACTTTGAAGTAAAATGGAGGTGGACACCAGCCCTGCGTGGGGATCTAGCCTGGTGCGTGCCTGCGGACAGACTTCTTGCTTCCGCAGCCGGGGGCTCCCAATGTTTCAGGAACTGTCTGCTAGAGCTAGTTTCGTTCCCACAATGTTAAATTGTTCTGTATTTCAGTTGTATCGCTACATCATGTAAAGCTTAATAGTTAGCGTCCTTGCTGAGCTAGATGTTTGTAGGTCAGCTGCACGTATCAGTAGAGAGTACCAGTCGTGAATGTGTCGTATTTTGTAATGTGAAGTTCTGCACTCCACATGCAAGTAAAGAATTTGCTGTAACTGCTTATTAGTGACTGTCGTCACTCCACATCCTGTGTTCTCTCTTAGCATTATATCATTGCTTCATAATTACATTTCACCACTCGGAAAAGTGGATGGGCAGAGGAGTCAGAAAATCCTCCTTATCTTCTTTCCCAAGTGACATTTTAAAACTAAAAATCATAAGTTAAACTGCATCTTTAGCTTACATTACTGTTCTCCTATCATGTATGCCAAGGATTGATCTTTTATTTAAAGGGGTTATAGAGAGGTTAACTAACTTCTGACTTGGTAAAAATACATATTTCTCTTGGAAGTCCTAGGCTCTCATCCCGATTCAATTGTTCTGAGTTTGGAGGAGGCTGTGCTCTGTTTTCTCTTTAGAGCTCTCCCATATGCTAATGCTTATTTTATATCATAAATATGCAGCGACAGAACTCGTGGGTTTTCTATTTTTTTCACACCATACGTTATGTTACATGTTTGAGAGCAGAATTAATCATTTAGACTCTGAGTGACTGGAAGGATGCTCAGTGCCATGCACAAGTTGTTTGGGTTGTCCCTGTCAGATGCTGATGGCAAATGCCTGCGCGGGGTGGAGGTGGGGGCTGTCTGTGCAGCTCTGGGAGGATCTGCTTTATTGCTAGTTTAGTTTTTTCTGACTAGATTTTAAATGTACTTCAGTGATTACATATTCTCCATTAAAAAGGCAGGGGAAAAAAACCCAGAACAATAAACCCAGCAGCATGAAATGAGAACTTGGTCTAGAAAGTCACACCAGGAGGCAGGGAGAAGGGGAAGGAGAAGTGGGAATGGCCAATCTGAGCAGTTTTCTGTAGCTTCCCTTTTATTTCCAGTACAACAAGCTGTAGGTCTTCCTTCCAAAGCACTTGTTTAATTACAGCTTCAGGAACATAAAGCCTGTTATTATTTTAATGGAAGGAGCCGAGACTGAAATAAAACTGAGCTGGCCCCGTGTCTTTTCTTGGCAACTTGTAATTTCATGGATGGAAAAAACACCTGTTCAGTGGGGAATCCTTATCATTATGTTTTAGATTTCCCCATTAATTTATTTTACAGTCTTTAAGCACATATACAGATGGAAAGCAATCACGTTTAAGGCCTCTCATCACTCTCTCCCTAGGAATTATGGTGTGGATGTCACTTCTTCATTAATTTACCGCCAGCAGGCTCAGGGTTTACCTGCGCAGCGAGCGCTCGCTCGCTCGGAACAGGGGGATGCGGGAGCACGCTCCGCGAGGGCACTGGGCACAAGCGATCTCCTTCCGTGGGAGAAGGTCACCTCCAGCGCACGGACTGATAGAGCCCTGCGGCTCTGCACCCTCGTCAGGACTAAAATCTTAATCTTCAGCTAGAGCCACCCACCCAGAAATGATAAAACCTGGGCTTTTTGCTGAAATAGTCCAAAGAAGTTAAATTCAGAGAGGGACCTTTGTGTCCTTGTAGGCTGAATTAAGCAGCGTTTGGTTTTTCTAGGTGGCTGCCTTTAGATCCGAAGCCCGGGGCAGGGTCTGAAGACACGATGTCCCCCCGTTGCTGGCAGTCGCAGGCGGGCAGCGGCAGTGCGGAGGTGAGCTGTGCCCCTGCGGCTGCACAGAGCGGGAGACTTGGGGCGTAAACAAGAGGCTTTCCTGGAGCCAACGGCTGGAGTAACGGCCATGAGCCTGGCTTTGAATGAAAGCAGCAAATCTGTGAAGTGCTGAAAATGGGGGGTTGGTTCTGTGGTCTTTTTTCCGTAGAGGAATATATGGTTGTGTTTGTTATGCTGTGGAAGTAGAATCAGGCGTGAACGTTGAACTGGAGTGACCCTTTGCCTCGCCTAGGACAGCATCTGGAGATGAAGGCTGAACCCAGTTTGACTTGGAGTGATTAGCTTGTATTACAAATAACTAAGTGAGATAAGGTGATCGTGGGGTCTGCCCAGCTCAGGGAACTGCTACTGGGATACGGAGATTTCTGCGTTCACTGTCCAGCTCAAATCAGTATCAGTTAGAAATTGGTAGCTGCCTGATGGCTGTGGAACATGCAAAACGAAACGCACGGGGGGATTTCACGCTGCATCCCAGCCGTTGGGTGGTTGTCCTTACCCAGAGAGCTCGCAGCGGGGCTGGCCCCGTGGCAGCTGGGCTCTACTCTCGCTCTGAAGGGTGCGTCTTGGCTTCGGCCAGAGCGGGGAGAGCATCGGCAAGGAGCAGCTGGGGTAGTCGCGAGCTAGCTACCACGGACATGGCAGTGAGGGAGCAAGAGCCTCCCGGGGTGTGCGGGGAATTTTGGGACACTTCTCCAGGTTTTGGCACTAGCAGTGTTAACGGTGCCGCGTGGGCAAAGGGTTGTGGTGGGGTCGTGCTGGTGGCACCCTTCCTCAAGCAGGGTTGGGCAAGGCAGAGGTTTAGGGTTGTCACAGGTGAAACTGAAGTGCTCTTATTCCAGCAATTTGCTGTTAATAAATATGCATGAAAATTGAAACAAAGGAGTATCAGTGCTACCTGATGATCATTTGACTCCACATAAAATCCCTGACAAGGAGGAAAGTAATCTGTTGGGGGGGGAGAGCAGGGAGGCTTCTCTTATTTCACCCTCCCCTCCTTCGTTCCTCTTTTAATAAAGAAAATCACTTTTCTTTGTCACCATTTTAATGATTCCCAGGGCACTTCACAGAACAGACATAAATCTGGAAATCAACTCTCAGAAGGAATGAGAGATTTCTCTTCTCTAAATCACAAAAGTATGCTGGGCTCTTTGTAAATCCCCACAACAATGTAATTGCGGTTCTCCCATCATTATGTGGAATGTTTTTGGTGGCTTGTTTACAAGCTAAATAAATAGCTGTGCAAAACATCTGGAACCACAGTATGTCTTAAAAGGCTGCTTTCAGCAGAGCTTAGAATCTCAGTTATTACTAGTCTTGAATCTTTCTGATCTGATTGGGATATATTAATAGACTGTATGGAAATATTTGCCTGAAATATGATTAATGCTCTTAATTATTCATAGTGAGAGTTAGAATGATTAGTACTTTATGGAAAGATGCCATTGAATTTTCTGTATATTAAAAAAACCCCACACAAAACCAAGGCGTAACTTCCTTGTGCCTGAGTAGTTCCACTGTCGTGTTGCTGTCAACTGCCTACAAGTACAGGGGGTTAGGGCAGACCCGGGAGTGTGAGATGTCTGGGGACATTTGTCTCAACCTGAGGAGACGCCTGCGACTGGTAAACTCTTGGGATCCCAGTGGTTTTGCCCGATAGGCTTTGTACGGTGGAAGAGTATTGTTTTTTTCTACCATGCAAGTGTGTTTCTAAAGAAGAGAAGCTAAAATTTGTAGAATTCAAGCTAATCCATCGAGGCTTAGCAGATCAGTTTTTGTAATAGTAAATAATAATTTGAATAGGCTATGGCAGGCAGCTTAGTGTCTCCTGAAGTCTTGGCTGAATCATCATGACTAACCCTCAGGTGGATCCATCAGCTCACAGTAATTGAATGTTTCTCAGCTACAGAAATCTTCAGTACTGATTTTGAACTTTGCACATTTGTGGTTTTGAACCCAGTGTTTCACATCCCCTTAGATTTCTGCAAGCCTAGCCGAGCAATCCCATTTCAGCAAACGTTTTAAGCTGGGTGGGAAGGCATGTAGCTGTTTTCCTTTGTTCCAGGAGGAACATGCTAATTTTTCTTAGTCTGTGATCCACTTGATTACCTGTGGTCCTGTGTGTTACACGCTGTTGGGTGGGCCTTTGGGATCCATAGGAGATCGGGGCTGGAGTGGAGTGACTCCAGCAGTCGTGCCTGTGGTCCGGAATCCCTGGGGATGCCCCTGTGCTGCAGCCTGGTTGCTCAGGGTAGATCAGAACAATTATCATTTGCATTCCGCAACATCCAGTGCAAGTTTTAACTCCAGCGCTCACGCAGGGACTTAGTAAATCAACATGAAATGTATGATGGTTACTGTACTGGTAAATCATGTTGCCTGGGTCATTGCCCACATCAGCCAAACACAGTAGCTCTTGTGATTTGCGGGGGTTGTCAGTGCCGCGCTGTGGCTGGTACAGGTCTGTGCTTTAGTTTTGGACCCAAAAAAGGAATCACGAATAGGCTGTCCCAGAGCAAAAATTCACCCCTGTATTTTGGGAATGGTTGTATCAATCTAAAACGACAGTTCAAACCCAGAGGCAAACCAGAGCGCAAAACTACTTGAGGACGCTGTGAAAAACTTTCCAAAGGTAAGGACAGAGAGGTGCTGGGGGAGATCACCCTGCTTCCAGCAAAGGGCAGGTGGCAGCTGATCCTGCTCAGAGGAAGGAGGGACTAGATGGTCCCATCCAGGACTTTGATGCTGTGGACACTGTGGGTTGATGAAGTCCTTCCCAAAAAATCCCCATTTAACTAGTCAAAAGCCAGAGGTGGGTGTAGAGGAGCCTGGAGGCTGCTACTTCTCACCGAGCGTTTGCCTCATTTTACTGATTTCGTGGGGCTTCAGGAAACATCTGGGGTCCTCATCAAAGATTGGACAGTTCTCTACTATACTCATCATTTTTTTTAATGAGTTTTTTTTGTCGTTGCAACTGTTTAGGGGTGTCTTTTTCCCCCTAATACACGAGGGGTAGCAGCCTCTGAGAGCAAGTGCTGCAACAGCCTCTGAGACGATACACCAGTCTTCAGAAGACTTTGTATGAGTCTGGTCCATTTTCTGGGGTAACCGAAATGTTGAGGGGGACAATTAGCAGATTCCTATCCTTGTCACATGCAGTGGAAAGAGATTGACCCAGAAACGTGAAGTACTTTTCCCAATCAGGTATTTGGGAACAGTTGTAGCCTGCTTGTGGTCCTGTGAAAAATTAATAAACTGAATAAAACCAAAACAACTGAGATTAATATGTGATTAAAACAAGCTTGTCTAGGCTTAGCGCTGGTTCTTATGCTGGTTATTGAATACAATGGAAATTGCACTGTAAATTTTACATGCAACATTGAGAAAATAATACGAACAGTATGTTTTATGGTCTCTTACACTGCAATGAGCAGGGGAAGAATGCTTTGGGGAAGGGTTTTCCCTTTTAAAAATGGCATTGCAGGATGGAAGAAGACTTTGTTTACTAGTCTGGTATTGAAATGATTACTTTTAAACCGTGACTTGAGCAATCACGATTGCCTCTTGCGATGAAGGAGGAGAGAATGAAACCCCCATTTCTAGCAGAGGAAAGTCTCTTTTCCTTGTGTCGCTTGAAGGATCTGTGGTGCTCGGCCGCATTCACTGAGTCCTACTGATTTCAAAATTTTTGCTTTTCAGATGTGAGAAGAGCTGCACCAGTTGTAAGTTTTATGAGGAAAAATCTGTTAGAGAATAGGCCTAAAAGGGAAGAGAACTGGCACAGGTTTTCATAGTAGTAAAACAAGTAGTTTTCAGCCACATGGGCCAGGGAAGAACCAGAGCTGGGCTTTTTTTCTTCCTTCTTTCAGAAGACTTTGGAGACTTCTAAAATAAGCCACGTTTCAGTCCAAAAAAATAGCCGCTTGAAAATCATTTCCATCCGTGGCCAGGGGTATGTCATTCTCGGGTTTACTGGAGCTCTGTGGCAAGCCTCTGCACTTGTCAAAAAAAACAACGAAAGAAAAGGGGGGGGCAAACTACCTCGTCTCCTTTTTCTTCAAACCACCCCTTCTTTCATGCGCCTTCCCAAATCTGTCGTAAAAGGTATCCCAAGGTGGTTGTTAGTGAGCTCCCCTCATGAGAGATGATTAAAGCCAGATGAGACGGAGCCTCGAAACACAGTCCCTTTGTTAGAGAAAACAAAGGTCTTGGTAATTGGATTCACATTGAGTGAGGCACTTAAAACAGCAAAGTAACAAGAAAAATCTGCCGGGTTATGTCATAACTGCCAGGGTGGGTGTTTTGTTATTTTAAAAGAGCATGACCGTCTCATTTTTTTACTAGCTTAGTCTGGTATATTGAAGTGAAAGATTAAAAAAAAAAATAATATCCCCAATTGTGGCATATTTCATACAACTGACAGAGAGAGTTTGGATGCAGAAAGCAGTGGGATCTGAAGCAGGTCACTGCGCCGGTGCAATGGCTATAAAGCAACGAGCTATTTTTATCTGTTTGCCAATGTTGCAACGCGTTGCGTATGATATACCCTCCGCGAGCCTTTGGCGGGGGCAAAGAGTCAATCCCAGCATATCAGTCATCCTTAAACCTCATTTGTTTGGCTCGTGTATAAACTATTCAGCTTCTAGTTGGCCTACAGAGTAATTTTCCATAGCTTGGGAGCAGGCATGTACAGATGGGAACTAGTTGTCACCATCTTCTGCTGTGTTTGGGGAAAAAACTGAAAAATACCCAATTGAAGGGAGACCTGAGCTGTCGTACAGATTTACTGCAGAAGCGTGTGTCTTCCAGACCTTTTATCGTCGATTTTGCTCTGAGCACTAATGGTGCAAGGAACAGCTGAATGTGCCAGGTTATCGGGTCTCCAAAAAAACAGGTTGGTGTTACGGAGGTGCTAGTGAGATCTTGCAGGAAGGATGTGAAGTGGCTTTCAAGAATTGCTTTTCACTGTGTCATGGCAAACAATTTTAGATTTAATATGCAAATGTCTGCCAAAGAAAAGTATCTGGTTTGGCAAAGGCTGATTTATTCCATCATAGGCTCCAGAGTAAAAATAAAAACAACTACAGAAGAAAAATGTGATCTGAAGATCCCAGAGCCTATAAAAGATTAGTCTTAAGAAGAGTTAGCAGAGTGATGAAAAATGTCATGTCTTGTTTTCCATTGAAACTTGGCTGGCAGTCTTGGATGGAAAACCCAGAATCACATAGTCTAACACCCGCAAAGCTCAGCACTTTTCAGCTCAGATTAAAACGCTTCTCGTTCTCTGCTCGCTTGTAGCAAAGCTGTGATACACACAGCTCTTGGGAAGAGTCAACATATGATTACCAGGTCAGTCATTAGCTAAGAGGTAATACTCATTACTCACTTTGGAGATGGGGGACATCTTTTTTATTAAAATTTTTCAAAGCCCTCTGGGGATTAAGGCACCCAGTTTCCATTAATTTGAATTAAGCATCCAGATCCCACTGGCAGTGTTGTGAAAACACAGCTTTCGTGCCTCACAGTTCCCGTACTTGTAGTTCGGAGGTTTTGGTCTGGATCCCAACATCCCCAGAAGCTGTAGCTCCCGAGCTGGGGAGAAGAGGTCCAGCATCAAGTCACAACAGGTTTCGCAAATGTAGTCAAACTCATTCCCATTATCAGGCCACCGAGATGGATAGCTGAACGATAAGAGTTTTTCCCTTTTCTTCCCTTTTTTCCCCTTTTTTGGGGAGTAAGGTTACTCTCCCATGAAGTAGTTGAATGAGCTACAGCTTTTGTGCTTCACGGGAAGTCTGTCTTTCTCTCCTCGGCAGCAGAGTCCCTCGTCTGAGCTCTTGGTGCTTCTCCGTCATCGCTGTTCAGACACGAGTTCTTCTGCCTTTACCCGCACTGGGCTCTCTTGGTTCTCATTCAACCTCTGGGTTTAAACTCCCAGGAGAAGAAAGAGGAGATGTCTTTGTAAGACTAAAGAGTTCCCATTTCATTCTCTGCTTAGATGGGAACGAGCCAAAGGGGTTTAATTCTTCTCTCCTTGCCCTTGCTGTCTCTGAGAATGGAGGGGGAAAACTACCAAAGCTGCTGTTTGGCTGGGTTGTTCCAGGATTTAGAGCCTAAAGCCATGTCTCATTTCTGTAAGACCCTCATGCACTGTTGATAATCTCTGAACTGTTTCTTCAAGGATGAACAAACCTCAGTCACTGAGTGCGAACTGAAAAAAAGGTACTAGGCTGGTGCTGAGTTTGCTGGAGCTGTGAACAGAGGCTGGTTATTCCACCAGGGCTTAGAGGTATTTCCCTCCTACCCGTGGGTTGTTACATCTTTGCTCTTGGTCCAGTGCAAGCAAAACTTCCCAAGACTCTTCTGGAGGAAACAATTGTGAATACAACCCATGAGTCCTAGCTGGACCCTATCTTAGGTCTTGGTAGGGTTAGCGTGATGCAAATTAAGCCTAGCCTGTAAATCAGTTTGACAGTTGCTCAGAATTGGCTGGGGATAGCAGTTGAATCCCACTTCCACAACAGCTGCAGATGACGGGGCTGCAGAACCTCATGCTTGTGGGGAACATCCAGGGAGATCGATGGACTCTCATCTGAGAGAGACAGATGGAAGAGCAGAACCAAGCGCCGGAGTCTTTGGCCAGCCTTCCCTGCCTGCTCCCCTGTGATTCAGGTGTATCAGGCAGCCCGTCGCTGTTCTGGAAGTGGAGAAGGCAGAACACGTTTCCATACCAGCTCCAATTAGAAGTACCAATAGCAGGATATTAAGCAATTCAGCATCTAGAATCGTTTTGGGAGGAGGGAGCCACAGCACTTCTCGTCTCTGCAAACCCATTCCACATTTGTCTCCAGTCGGGCTTATTGCTTACAGAAACCTGAACTGCCTGTAATGCACCAGATGTGCAAAAAGAGCAGCCGTTCCTCTTGCTATCATAGGCAGCCACACTTACAACAACAGCGACTTGTGCTTTGATTGCTTGTCTAAAACTAAAATTCAATTATGCAGTGCAGGCAGGCTTTGCTGTGACACAGAGGGTTAGAAATTAATGTTAACACTGTTTCTGGTTAAGACTTTTTGTGTTGATAAATAATTCATAAGGCAGTTAGCTCTTTGAGTCTGACAACACAAGAATATATTAATACAGTAGACTCAGCTAAAGGTCAGCCCTGAACAGTGAAGCATCTGAGCCATCTTTTATTCATTTTCTGACACAGACTCATTAATTATTACCGCATTTGAAGGTCTGCACGGGAAAAGTGCTAATGAGAAAAAGGATATTGGGTTTGATATCTGACGCTCACTCTTTGAAATGACTTTAGATTAAAAAAAGAGAGCGGAGAGAACAATACTAAACAGGCCAGGTAAGACCTTTTCTTTAATAAAAGCTAAAATAAAAAAAATGAAAGACAAAAGATAGAGTTGGGAGACATTATTCAATCAAAACCAGACGCTGCTGGGCTGCGAGTTTGGGTGGCTGATGGATGATGAAGTTTCTAAGAAAGCATTAATACAGGCATGATTAGAAGATGTCCCTTTTTAGGTGAGATGTAGTTGCTTTGAATCTTTTTTGTTGCCCTCAGGTTTGTTTTCCACCTTTTTCATCTTGGCTGACCATTTACCTCCCTACGCTGTTTACGATCTCCAAATGAGGATCGCTCTGGCTTTGTGCTATTGTCGCCTGATGTTTTTCCGTACCTTTTCCATGCCACGCTGTTTTTAAATACCTTACAAAACCTGTCTTGAGACACTCATCCATGCAGCCATCTACCCCAGAAGGAGATTGTTGCTTTTCTTCTTTAGCCTGGTTTCCTAAGAAAACTAGATTTATGCAATCGCGTGTCCTTGTGTGTCTGTCTGTGCTTCACCCAGTCTAATCATTTTTTTAAGCCCAGCAGTGAGTTGGTCCATCAAATTTGATGGAACAATAAACATCTGAAAAACAGTAAATTCTTGCGGTGTTTGTGGGGAAAAAAAAGAAGAGAACTGATCTTCATTATTCCCACTAGGGAAATTGTTGAAGCTTAGGCTTATGCCTTATTAGATATCAGAGAATTTGCACAAGAAGCATCTCTAAGCACAGGCCAAGGGCAACGGGGCCTCATTAGCGATTCTGCCTGGGGGAGTGCCCGTGAGGTACGGGATGGGAGCAGAACTCTCTTTATCCAGAAGACAAATGAGATAGCCGCATGCTTTTGAATTCATTAACGTAGGTGTGTCTTTATATTTATTAATGAAAGTGCAGGAACCAGATCTTTCGTGACTGCTATAAATCAGTGCAGTTCCTGGAATTCAGTGGGACTGTGATGACGCCAGCTTTCAGGTTTGATGTGTGTACGCAGCTTGAAAAAATATACACTTCCAGCTCCTGGACTTCCAAATAGTGGCTTATCTGTAACGTCAGGTTAATGTCAGGCCACGAATATATCCAATAATCTTTACTGCATATTTCTGTGGAGTTGCTTGGGAAATACAGCAGGCTTGCAGAACTTGTACTGCTTATATTATTTTGGTTTGTGAAACATTTCTTATTTACATAGTGCAGCCTGCGTTTTGAAGGGATACTATGCCTGCGAAAGAGGTGATCTAAGGTTTTATGTGTGCTGGTAGATAAATGGAAACCTGTCTTGTATGAGCAGAAATAAATGATCTATCTATTTTGAGTTTCAATTAGTCTTGCTCAGAAAAAAATGTTTTTTCTTTAACTAAGTTGAAATGGATGCTTCAAATATAAAGCGTTTCTCCACGCAATCAAAATTGCACTAAAAGATACACCCATTATTGATGTAAAAATTGAACCACACTGAAGTACGGTTGTAATACTGTGGGTTTGATGTAATCATCGAAGAGAAGAGAGCACAGAAGTTAAGACCAAAACTCTGCCTGTAGCCTTCGTGCCCCTGTGTTGTGGTACTGCTTGGTGTGTAGGGAGGGAGAACCCACTTCTAATACTGGACCGTAATTCAGGGATGTCGTGCTGCATCCATCACAGGTAATCCTGTCTGCCTGGGGGAGCTCACAGAAGCATCTTGTCTCTCTTCAGACAGTAAAACATCCTCACCGTCACAACCTGGTTGCAAACCTAAGGCTCCCAGTACAGTGTCAGCTGCTGCAGAGAGCAGCTCAGACTCCTGCAAAGAAGTACATTTATTTGTTGAAAAGGACTGGACTGTGATATCTTCCCAAATTAAGGCAACATTTAAAAGTTTTAAGGTAAACGTTACTCACCTTGGTTAAAAATCACCTGTTTTTTCCAGAAGGCCTTAAAATACAGAGCCCTGCTTCTCCTCTACCCAAGGGTAGAGCTGCTGGTAAAACGTGGGAGACCTTCCCATTGTCAGACCTCGGCTGAGTAAACTGGCAAACTCTGTGCGCTAACCCAGTGAATGATGTTTCAAGGCTGTGAAAATATTAGCATGTAATGTAACATCTCTGGAAATGTAATGTTTGCTACAGCTGTGTATAAATTTGTTTAATGGGTCTCTAACTCACCATCAGACTCATAAAGGCAGCCACTGTACAGGCTATTAGGCTGCAGTAACTTAATTGCTCGTTAATTGGGTAATTAGTGCTTTGTTTTGCTTTAAAGCCTAAACACTCATAAAAAGTGAATTAGCTGAGTAAACAAGAATGGAATTTTCATGATATGCTGTCCCAGTTATTGCACATAATTAATCAACCTTTTATTATCATTCCTTTTCCTTTTTTTTTTCCCTCCTGGTGACTGCCTCAGGTAGGTAAACATCCCCGCTCGACCCCCGAGGACAGCAGCCCAGGTATCTCTCGCTGAGCTGCGGCTGGTGCCTGTGTGCCACGGCAAAGGGCGGTTTGTGTGCAGCCCCCACCTGCTGAGTTGGCGGGCTGACCCCAGCCCCGCTCTCACCGCTCTCCTCCCAGACACGGGGAGCTTCACGGGGAACTGAAGTGGCTGGGACCTGGTGGAGCCAGGTGGCTCGTAGGTGGGAAGTTGTACGAGGAACGACTAATTTACTTCTTCCCATTTCCCAGCATACGTGGTGTTCAGTTCCATAGCTCAGGCTAATCTACCAGAAATGTAAATGAAAACCCAGCAGCCTGGAAAACTGGTTTATTTAACCAAGATGTGCATTAACATGAAACTATTGCTGTAGCACTTTAGGTATTTGGGCAAGAGATGGGCCTGCAAATGAATGCACTTAGCAGAAAATGTTCCTCCCAGCTCGAGCACAGGTAGTTAAACTAAATATTGGAAGAGAAAAAAGTACATGGGAAGCCTGTTTGCACCCAGCTATTGGAGGCTTATTTTGCACTCCAAAACAGGATCGCAGCCCCCGCATCCCTGCCAGGGGCACATGGCGTCTTGAATGCCGGCAGGGTTGCAATTGCTTGCACTGCTTAAACAGTGAGAGTCCTTAATTGGGATTACGGCCTGTGCTCTAACGAGCGGTAGCAGTAGGGCTGTAGGTGCTTCATGGTGCTCTTTCTTACATTGCTGGGCCTGACTGTTTAATGATGTCTTAATTGGCTTTGAGAACTTCTCGAGAGGAGGAGAGCAGGAGAAAAAGGAATTGGTGCGTATTTTTTTGTATTTTTTCTTGCTTTAGAGAAAATTTTAGAAGGGGGACAATGGACGTGGAATATTACTCTTGTAGTGTAACAGTACATTAGAATTCTACATGTGAAGGACATTGTGTTTCCAGTCTAAAGTGATGGAAGTTAATGCTGGATTTCCACATTGGAGGGAATTTAAGTACTTCCTGGTAGAAGCTAATGTCATAGTTGCCTGAGCATGCATTGAGTCAGGCTAAAGGATCTGGTCCACGAAGAGAGCACAAAATGTGATTAAAGTGAGTCCCAGTAATGTTTATATTGGGCATTTGTGGTCAGAAGTTGATACTAAATATAAGCAGAACTTTACTGTAAAAATTAGACCTCTTTTATTGCGGAGCAATTGAGGTTTTACGAAGAATGGCACCGATCCACAGAGGCTTTTTCCTAGTGAGCTGATAAAGGGAACAGCTGTGAAGTTTGACACGTAGAAAGTTTAAGTTGGAAATCCTTGATCTGGTTGAATAGATGAAGTTAACCGCTTCTTCCATGCAGCGTGTTTTCCAGATTCAGCACTAGTGGTCTGTGGTTGCTTTCTCGGCTGTGCTCTTGTACGGTCATCAGGTAGCAAAGGGCTAACTGGTCTGTGAACGTGAGCACCAGGCTGGTCCCTCCAGTGTCAGGGGTCAGCTGTGGATGGCCTCTGGGGAGCAGAGTTTCTTAGAGATCGGGTTTGATGTGTGCTGTCATTGAAAACCCATCTGTCAGTAACGTGCAGAAGCTGGCCAGGTAAATGTTGCTGTGTTGTAGGAGATTAGAGCATGGTAGTGGTTAGCTGGTGGTGGGGTTTGCTGCCGTTCAGAATGTGCCATGGTCGTTTCATTGATGGTGAGTACGGCTGAAGCGAAAGGAAGGGCTGGCCAGGTTGGGGGACTGGGCGCCTGGAGTTATGTTAACCGGATGAATCCCATGTTGATCGACTCTTACGGACCTGGCATTTCTTGAAGTTGCTAATTAAGGCAGAAATACTCCTTTTTTGTTGACTGCAGTAAGTCCGCTAGACCATCACTGGTTGTTTTTACTTCTTGAGACATTTGACCATACAAAACCTATAAAAATTCAGGAAAGAGACTGGCGGTTGTTATGAAAAGAATTAGAGGAAAATTGAAGGAGTGATGGTAATGAAAAAAATTGAGGCTATTTGAAATACCTTGTCTCTCTGCTGCACTTTTATTGTATGCTGCAAAATTTGCTACAAAATGCTGACTTTAAAAAACATGTGTGAAAGGTGCGTAGTTTTTTCCATGTAATCTTATACCCTTACCATTTTTTCTAAGTAGCGTTCCAGATAAGTTTTGGAGAATTACAGAAAATGTATTCTGTAATTTGTACTATTCATGCACTTTGAGGGTTATTTTTCCCTTTTGCAGAGATTTTTCCAGTCTACAATGAAATATTGGCTCCTCCAGAAATGTACTGGAATTTTTGAAATTGGCTGAAGGTGTAAATGCCTGGGATTAACAAGCTTCAGCCTTTTTTTATGAACATATATTAAACTATGTGTAAAATACGCATTTCTATCAAACAGCAATTTATCATTTATTAATATGCAGGCCGCAGTGTCTGGCTCGCGCTGCAGTGAGGAGGCGGCAGCTGTCCCCTTAACCGCTGCCTGCCTCCGCGCGTGGAACGCAGACATCCGCGGCGATCCCAAGCGGAGTGCGAATTTGTAAAGCAGACCCCTGCCGAAGTGAGGCCAACTTGATTTATGGTGTCCCGGTTGCAGGAGTTCAGCTTGCGTTTTGGAAACTGCGCTTGCTCGGTAGCTCTTGGGGAGGAGCGGGGGAGAGGAGCAGAGGGCCCGGCAGGCACGGGTGCTCAGCGGGTCGTGCGCTGGCTGCCGTGCTCGACGCGGTAGTCTGTTAGCAGCAGTCAGCAGGCAGACTGGAACCCCGCCAGTAAAAGTGGGCTTCAAAACTGAAGCTTCTTGTGCTTTTTTGCCTGTGATGAAGCACACAAATACACAGGCTCACACGCTTATCTAACCGAGTGAGAGCTGGGGTTCAGTTTAACCTGTAAGCCATTGGCTGGATGAAATAATCCTCAGGAGCTTTGTTGGTACTCCATTTTCTCTGTTCTTCAGGAGCAGATCTTCCCTTCCTCATCTGTGAATCACCTTCCTTAAAAGCAGAATTCACAGTGGAAAAACTTTCTAGCTGGATGCCACGTGTTCCCTACCAAAACTGAGCCTGAGGAAAAAAGCGAGCGTTGCTGGAACAGGCGGGGGGAGTCTGTTACCTGGCAGCCAGCACGGACGTGCTGTCGGCTGAGTGCTCTGGCAGGGACCGGAGCAGTTCCTGGGGCTGGTTACTAGATGCGGCCACCTGGTAACGAAGCCAGAGCGATGGCAGCGGGGCGCAGCGTTACCGTGGAAGAGCTGTGATCAGTGAATTGCCCGGATGTCACGCGAAGGGTGAGGTGGGATTCTTGTTTTTCAAGCATCCTCCCTTCAGCCTTTTGCACCAAACGGAGGAAGCCAAAAAGACAAGCAAGCAGACATTTCCGTTCCCTCCCATCTCCTCTGGTGTGATAGACTGGTTCAGCTTGATGTTATCATCATTATTATTGCTAGTATAATAACCCGGGTGACAGTCTTGGCGTGGTGGGGAGTCCCACCCTCGAAGGCCGTGACACTGTTTGGCAGCTACCTCGGTCGCTGTGTTTCAGGGAGTTTTCAGAAGGGCTGTACGGGATGATAAAGGCGGACGGAGAAGATCAAGCTGATAAATAGTCAGAAAATTTCCACGTACAAATCCCAGAAAATCTGAAAACAGAGCCGTGGCAACAGAGAGATTTATGTATTATGTATTGCAAAATAAAAGCATGGCATGGTCTGTAAATGCTGGATCGCCAGCTCTCCTGAGCCGGGGTTTACAGTCTATTAAATTACTCTGGGCCGCAATCTGTTATAGTAAATCGTTTGCATAACACCTATGGAGCACACTGCCAAGCAGAAAAGAAGAGATGACTTTCCCTCTGAAAAGCTCGTGGCCTGACCGGAGAGGAGTCACACGTGGGGCAGTGGCTCAGGAGAGAGGAGGCGGAAAAATTGTTGGGAAAGGGGATGGCAGAGGAGGCTTTCCTGGAGGAGGGTTGGGGTTGATAGTGGCTGTGCGAAAAGGTAACAGTTGGGGCTGTTGAGGTAACTGAAAGATGAGGAGGGAAGAAGACGCTAGAACCTACTAAGAAAAAAAAAATAAGGGAACAGGAGGGGATTTCTATCTTTTAGATGACATGGGATCAAACGCATTACTACTCTGAATAATGCCCTCGTTTAGCTCAGTTGTGTGATGGATTTGAAGCTTCGAAACATAAATGAAACGAAGGGCCTAGATAGCCTAATGCTGTAATAAATTTTGAAGACCTGGTTTCAAATACGATTCAAGGGCCTTAGTGAAATGCATTTGGGGATCTCTGCTCCATCCCTGTTGGGTAATTGCGCCCAGCACAGAAGCATCGTGTCTTGGCGTGGTGCTGGTGCTCTGCCAACCGGAGGCTCCAGGGCTGTGATGGCAAGGGCAGCTGCAAGCGGTGACTGAGGAATGTTGGCTGGGAGATGTGGAGGCAAAGTCTACAGTTTCTGCCTAGAAAGCATTTTGAAAAAAGGAAAGAAAAAGAATCTCCAAGTTAATTCTCTCTCATGGAAATGAAACGTGTTGGAAAAGAGGCAAGTACTTTGTGAAATTGCCAATGCCCCATTTTCCTGGGTTGAAAAACTCCTGGCAAATACATCCACTGCATTCAGCTCCCCTTTCGGATTACATGTAGTGCGCTTGATGTATTTTTTTAACATTCTCCAAATCACAGCATTAAAAAGGAGGAAAAAAGTCTGAGTAAAATCTGGTAGGTCAAAGATGAAATGCTGGCCTAATGCGTAGCAAAAGTAGCTGCATCCATTAATGTTGCTATTTTAAAACTCATGGGCGCTCTCTGATTGTGTCCACCACTTGGGATTACTGACATTTTTCTCTGTCGTCCAAAAATATAGAAAAACTTAGGCTGCAAACATCCTCAACTCTGTTTGAGTAGCTCTAATTTACATGACTTAGGTAGGCGTAAAAGATGAGAAATGACCTTTTCAACATGACTTCAGATATTAAAACGATCTTACAATCTTATTATCATGAGAACATTTCGCAGAGTATTAAGCTCAATAAATTACCTTTTCCCCAAGCTGCTAACCCTCGATCCCTCAGGGGCAGCTGCAGCAACGATGTTGGTTCACGGCCTTCTTATTTTAGCTGAATTGCTTAATTGGTATGTGTTCTACATCCCCGATTGAGTATTTGGAGCACAAATGAAGGTTAGAACCTTAGCGCTAGTTATCGACTGGAAGAAAATTGATTCACGCTCAGGAGTGCAGTTGGGAGAGGATTCACAATCCTCCCTAGGAAGCAAAGATCCTGCTCTTTTCTTTTTCCCTACATTTCTTGCAAAGGTCACTCTGACTGAACATTGTCATATTTTTGGTTTGGTGGTGCTTTTTTTTTTTTTTCAACACAGCAAATCACTGATCGAGAACCTGAGTTTTCGTTTCCCAGCCATGCTGGTAGCTGAACCTGAAATCATGGTGCAGTGGATGCTGCCCTTCCCTCTCTCTGCCTTCCCGTGGTCCTTGCACCTGCGTTTCTCGCTCTCCAGGAGACCCTGCTGTGTGGGACACCCTGTGGAAAAACAAGTTAGAATTCCCCGAGTGTTCTCCACCTTTGTTGGATCCAAGAGAGGGGAGGAAAGGGCTGTGGAAGAACGTCGCTGTTTCAGCTCCCAGCGTCAAGGTGTATCCCATCAGGTGCCTTTCCAAGGACGTGTTTCCATTGTGCTGAACATCTTTAGTTCAGTGAGTGAAAATAAATCCTTGAGTAAAGGTCACTCAAGAGGAAGTTCAGGAATGCCAGAAAGTAACGGCAAAATTTACCAAATTGCCACGCTGAACAAATTTTAACTAAATGCACGTGCCTTGTATTGCTCTTTTCTTTGAGATATGATCAAGCCCTTCTGTGCATCAACTGCTACAAATGCTTGTGTTTTTCTGTGATCTTTGTAGCAGGAACTTGAGCTTTCTTGTGGCCTGTATTAATAGAAACATCAAAATGGCATAGATTCTACTTTCTTTTTAATGTTCATTAAAGGGCAAACATGTGACTCAGCCAGCCTCAGCAAGATTCCCTCCAGCTCCGTGAGCATGCCAAAAAGAGAGACAAGGCAGCCAAAGCAAGAGGCATTCCTGGTCTACAGCGCATGTTACACAGAATCCAGAAGGGAAACGGGAAGAAAAAGCTTCAAAGGCAGACAGAGACGGAGGGGGCAGCGGGATGTCAGCTCAGCATGTTGACATGCCACAATCTGTTAGCTCAGTCTCATTAACGCAGAGGCCAGTGAGAAAGGAGATAGACGGGGTTGGAGGAGGAAATTTGGCAGCGTCAGATAAACCCAGACACAGGCACTGAGACACCGTGAGATGCTTCGTCTGAGGGATGTTGTGAAATCGGAATAGAGCTCGACTCTTGAATTCATCCGTGAGGAGTGTGCAACCTTGAGTGTGTTGTTCAGTGGGCAGTAACTAATGTGGTAGGTTTTCCCCATGGCACCAAGGGACAAAAATACAGTAGAATTTGTGATTTTTGTACCATACGTGACCAGGTAATGTGGAAGAGCAAATTTGCTGTGACAGGTCTTGCCTCTGTAATCCGTTCAGTCCATGGGCTCTGCAGATTTGGTTGGGCTTTTCCATACCATCCACGAGTCTGTAGCTTTCCCAGGCACTGCATAGGTTGAATGTTTGTGGAGGCCTGAGTGAGTGAGACTGCTGATACCTTAAAGGCGATTTCAGTGCTGGTTGTTGTCTGAAGATATGTAATTGCCGTACTCTGAAGGAGCATGTGGAAAGGCTGGAAGTATTTTTACTTTGCCATTTGCCTTATTTCCTCTATTTCGTGGCACCCTGTGCTTTGGTGGAAAGCCTTTTGATGTCATTGAGAGTCTTAAAACTTGTGGTAAGCATCATGACAGTTTAAATATATAAATTCAGATTTCCTCTGGTAAAAGAGTAAGTGTTTAGGTACTTGCATACAAAGTCCTGTGGAAATTTAGCAGAAAATGATCCGCTGCATGGAATGTAGCGCAGAAAGATACCACTGTCCTAGGAATCTGTAAGGTAAAAACATAAAAAATTAAATACAAATTTCTATCAGCATGTATAGATGGCAACGGTCTGTAGTTCTCTGCAAGTCCTGTGGACGTCTCAGTTTGCCTGTGGATTTACTCTGAGCGTGTTGTGTATTATCTTTATTTTAATGCAGCTAAAATTTCAGAGCCAAAGTCAAATATTAGCATGATCGGTGACTGGCCATAAAAAAAAGTAAATGGAACACTCCCCTGATTTTTGGCACTTCTGAAATGTTTTTTCTTGCTATTGTTTGGAAGAGTCTCTTGGGAGCTTCAAAATGAAAATGTTTCCTTATGTTCTCTCTTCCATTAAGTCTGTCGCTGAACTGGAGGGCTACTTTTGACTATCAAACTGTTAGTGTTTGGGTATTTCTGTCTTGGGGTTTTTTTTTGAGAAAAGAAAAAAAAGCTTTAAATCACTTCTTTTAATTTCTCTTGCATCCCACACACATACAATTAAAACAAGATTGCAGACAGATTGTGGCTTAAGCAGAAAAAGCAGTATTTACTTCAGATGTTGCAACCCTTACCCAACCTTGGCTTGTAGTGCCGTGCTGAGCTGATGGAAACAGCACATCGTTAAGCAAGTACTTTCTTTCTAATATGACCACGTGTGGGGACACAGAGTGCCCACGCGCCTGTGTTGCAGGTGGGTCCAGATCTCCTGTGCTTGCAGGAGGTGGGCATTCCGCCTTTCCCAGTGGAGGAGACACCCTGCCAGGGAGCAGCAGGCACAGGAGCCAGCCGTGCTTCCCCAGGGTTTTCCCGAAGGAGAGCCCTCGGGTGCGAGCCTGCCAGGAAGCGCAAGGCAGTTGCAGGTGTCTCATGCTGGAAGCGCCCGCGGTGAACTGCCCCGTCCCCAGGCGAGCGTCCCCAGCACGCAACCCTCCTGATGGGCCGCGTGCTCTCCTGTGGTGGCTTTGCGACAGGGAGGAAAATTCAGCTCTAATCTTGGGCCTTGGAAACTTGTTCTCAGATTTCTCTCCTTCTGAAAGAAAAAATACATGCACACGTGGATTTTCTGTGGTCTGAACGTATTTATAACTCTTCTAATAGCCCGCAGGGTTGTCCTGACTGGGTCTGTGCTATGGCATGGCCGTGGTTCATTTTGCCATTCTGATAAAAGCAGCGTAGTCCCTAAACCACTCGAGGTTTCTCTTCCCAGAAAAGAAATATGTTTGTTATTAGGTGGTGTAGAGGAACATAAATAATTGTATTGGGAGTGAGATAATATTCGTAGCTTTTATTTATATTGTGGATGCTTGCAGCGAAAGGTCTAAGGAGCAAACGAGCAAATACCTTCTTTTTCCAGTCTCTGTGTCATGCACATTGTCTGTGGATTCCAGACATCGATTCTGTAACTTATAAGCTATAGAAAAGCTAACTGTAAATATGTCAACATTTTCTTTGTCATCCCAGAACACTCAATAAGCTCTGAGATAACTTGGATGTAAGCCGGGGAGTGCCGTACCAATAAAGTCCAAGGCTTTGAACTTGATCCAAAATTATATGGAAACTGAGTGTCAAATGTGAAGATTTTGATGTTTTTACAGTAAGGTCTCTTGCCAAAGGGACAAATTCCAATATATGATATTACTTAGGGGTTTTTGAGTTCTGTACTTTTCATGCCTAATGTGCCGTCAGTTCTGTGACCTACACAACAGCATTGCAACTGCAGTCCACCATCTTACCTTCATGCCTGGCTCTGTCCTTTGGCACTGCCTCCGTTTCACACAGATCTTTACTTTTTGTGCGTAGATCTTTCATATCAAGAGAAAGTAATTGATATATGAAGTTTCCAAGCTTTCTGTGTCAGCAGAAACACTAAAGTTTTGGTGGTGGTGGTATCTTGAAGGTCAAGTGATGGAGGCATGTGATACTTTGGGGACCTTTTGGGTTTATTTCCACCTGCTTGAAACTTAGCTCATTCAATCGTGATGAGTCTTCAACTGCCTCTTCAGGGCGAGAGCCGTCGCCGTTGACTGAAGTGTGTTAGTGCAGGGATGAGAATGTGTCCTGTCTTTCTTGAGCACATTTTTCCCTCGTGCCGCACGGTTTGTGTGCTGCTGTCATTGAAAGGACTAGCCAAGTTCCTGAAGGAGAGGAGTCCCGGTCGTTCTCCGAGGGGGAGCAGGGAAGCAGAGACCCCGCAGTTTCTCGATGCCTGTGCAGCAGTGCCCTGGCCGAGGCAGGGACCCGAGCTCCGCGGGGAGACGGCAGCGGAAGCGTCCAGTTCTCCCCTCCGCCAGCTCCAGGCTGGCAAACCTCGCTGCTGGCAGCCAAGCCGCTGGGGCAGCCTCTGATTGAATTTCCCAGCCTGGAAAAGCTTCTAAGAAAGGAAAAAAGAGTTAAAACAAATATAGTGAAAACGTGCCAAGTGGCAGCCGGGAAGCGGAGTGCAGCTTCTAGGCCAGAGGCCAGCCGAGTCTGAGCAGAGCAGAGTCTGACGCGCAGGAATTAGTTGCTACGGGGAAAGAGCAGAGGAGCAGCAGACGTCGGCCAGTGTTAGTGGCAGTGGGGTTTTACGAAAGGAAAGAGCCCTCCAAGTCTGCTTCTAGGAAAAGCGTGCTCGCAGGGCTGAAGGGGTGACTTTTGAGGAAAAACAAGGCAAGTCAAAGCGGAATTGGCAAGTGCAAACTTCTAGTTCCTCAAGCCATTTTGTCCTTTGTAGTGATGTCTTTTTATCATTCTTTCATGTCCTGATTTCTCAAAGAAATGTTTCCGTTCAGGATAGAGGTGGTCCTCATGGTGCAGAGAGCAGCCGGGGAGGGGCGAGAGGGGAGGTGCGTGGGCACGAGAGCGGGCTGGGCATGGGGAGGGCGTTTGGATGAGCGATGCCGAGCAGCCACCTCGCAGTCAGGCTGCAGGTGAGCAAATACATGTGGCTAAAAGCTTGAGGGAGTTTTACGCCCACATAGCAAAGTACAGAATATTCTTTCGAAACCCGCAGTCTTTAGGGCCGAGTGGAGCCAGTTCCTTCAGCCACACCTTGTGTATAACACAGGCCAGATAATTTTATTTTTTCAGTCTTATAGTGAGCCCAGTAGCTTGCGTTTGACCAGTTCACAGCATCCATCAGGTCACCCAGTCTGGGTCGGAAGGCTTTGAGCAGTGATGCACTGTAGCGGCTGGGCCAGCGGCTGGGGCAGGGCGTGCTCCGAGTGACCCCTTTGGGGAGCCGCTGGGAGGTGTCTCTGGGCCTCCTTTCCCCCAAGTGCTGCGTATCACCGCTGCACCAGCCTTCCTGCAGGGCAGTGCAAATCCACTGTTTGTCTTTTTTTCATATTTCTTCCACAGCTGTAACTCAACAACATCTTGCGCCAGATTTCTGAATTTGTTCAGCTTTACCACCCCACCATGTCTTGTTCCCACCATTCAAGTTCTCTGTTCATGAGTAGGAATAAAAACAATTATATTACCAATAAATCCTTTCAAACTCAACAAAGGAAATTTTGAAACAACAGAGACTAGCTTATAATTGTTGTGGCCATAGCTTTGGCTTAAAGCAAAGAAACCCTTGGGTCCAGCATATGAAAAGATACAGAATTCTAGTTTCTATCTTCTGAAGCTCCCGAATCATCAGTAGGGATTCCACCGAGGTTTGGAGGGCAAGTATGAACTCAAAAGCTGTGGGAGTCTTGGATCTCGCTTTTCCTAGGAAGAGTGGGACCAAAAAAAAGGCACAGAATGTTCTCATAGGCTTTCCCAGGGAAAAGGGTATGGTGTTACTGAGAAAATACACGTGGAAGGAATGTACTCTGAAGATCAAGGCACTAGAGAGGGAACTTTTGGGTACAAGAGGCGTTTTCCCTGTGCACTTGTGAGAGAGGTAAAACGGGAAAGAGTGTGAGCAAGGCATGCTCATGTCTTCTCTGTTGTACTCTCCTGCTGCACCTTTTTTGTTGGGTTCCTCAGCTCAGACCTTCACTCCGGCATTAGAAGGAGCACTGGGCTTTGAAAGTGCCTGGTTTCCATCGTCACCCAGGGTTTTGTGGGGTGGTTGGGTCACCGCTTTTCTTGTGAAGTTACAGTTATGCAAAAGCCATTTCTTTTCAGAGAGTTGAGCAAGTTTCCTCCTCCTGTGGATAACAAGAAGCAGGCGATCAGGTTGAAGCAGGAACTGAGAAATCTTTATTAACACTTACTTTGCATGCGTTTTACTGCAAAGAAGCTAAAAAATCAATATATATTTTAATTGCAACTAAGGAGGAAAGGGTGACTCACTGACAGAACTCCACTGTCTATGCTGGATGGAGTTTGGGGGTTTCTGTTTGTTGACATTAATATCTCTTAAATTGCCAGTTTTAATTAAACAATCTGATGCTAGTCAGAAATTTTTGTTTCTTTAATGCAAAAGAAGACAGATTTTGCAAAACTGTCTCTCCCATGAAGATCAGGATGCAAGTTAATCAGATTGAAAGAAAAACACCCTTTTCTTTGTTCTTAAATGGAGGGTGGGTTGTTTTGAGCACGTAGCCATCCCAGGTCACTCAACCGCAGAAGTCTGTTCAAAGGTATTTAAATTGACAACACAGCCTAACGCAAAGAACTTGCTTTTGTCTCTGTTTTCATAGCAAAGAATTACATGAAATGGGGAGTTGTTGTGCTGATTCTTTGTTATCCTAAACTTCTACTTGGAACAGAATAAATTACAGGATCGGGTTCTTCTCTGGTCATTGCTGGATTTGGTAATTGTGTAACTGAATATGAAATTATGACCTAGTTTTTTGGAAGTGGTAGAATACAGAAATACAACCAAAGGTGTCTTTGATGTGGTCCTTTTTTGCAGTCATAATTTTTAAATGCATAGCCAAGCTTTTGCTAAAAACCTGTGAGACAGAGGTGAGGATTAGCAACCAAAATACTTGCCCTTGAAAGAATATTGAGACCCAGATTTGCTTTTGTTGAGGAGATTTGGAAAAGACAGAATCTTTGGTGATAGTTTTTGCTTCTTGTGGAGTACGTACCTGAATGGCAAAAGATGCCACAGTTCTGGCGTGTAAAGTAGATTTGAAGAGGGGGCTGCAGTCTCCGTTACAGCTGTGGTCTCATTCCTCTCTCAAACTCCGTGTTTTTTAGATAGTTGTGTTGATTTCTCATGCTTGGGGTGTTATCTAATACCTGGATGATAAGATTTGTAGGGTGTGAGGATTCTGTTTATCCAAAGTGAGCTTAAAGTGGCCAAGAAAGAGCAGAAGAGAGTCAACAGTTAATGGATTCAGGAAACAGACTTCAAAGTTTGTTGTGAGAGTTACATTCTTCCTCCCCGAAAGTTCAGAATGCCAGAGTCTAAAAGCCACTCAGTACTTCAAAAGCAAATGTATCACAGTAATGCATAACCTTCTAGATAAAGTGTCTCCTGCCAGCAGGGAAAAAGAAAGCACCAGCGAGTGTGTCAGAGACGGACAGGGAGGTACGGGGCGCGGGGGGCAGGAGCTGGGTTGCAGCTGCAGAGATGGCTTTCCTGGGTGGAACCCTGAAGCAGGGCTGGAGGGGGAGCCGAGAGCTCCCGGGGGCACTTGGCTTCATCCCATCTTGCCGTATTGCTCATGGCAGGAGGTGTGACTGAGTGGGAAGCGGGTACACCCCGCGGTATGGCTGCTCCTGGTCAGCCCAGCAGCGTGAAAATTGCTCGTAGCTAGATCAGAGACCGTACGTGCCCCGTGCCCTCCGCATCTCTCAGTGTCTGCAGTCCTGTTCCACAAAACTCTGGCTGCGGCGATGTCAGGGAGCTCACCGAGAGCACACAAGGAGCGCTTGGCAAGTGCATTGCTGCGTGCAGATTTTTTTGGAAAGCGAGTCAAAGTGGGAGTAATCATTTTGATGAATCATGGTGGTAATAGAGAAATTCTTTCTTTATTGACCAGTGCAGCATGGCACTGATCTCAATCAGTACCCTGCGCAGCTATGGGAAACCTTATGAACATCATTCATTCAAGTAATAAACACTAAAAAAAGCATCTAGGCTGCATTTTGTTCTAGCTGCAGCCTTCTTGGCAGAGGACTGTCTCTAATCCATTGCGACTGTTTAAAGTTTCATACATATATTTGTTATTATTATTCCCTCATCACTGCAAAGACATTTTAACTGTTACTTTCACTATTAAAAGCATCATTGCCCTCCTACAAAGAGAGTAAAGCATCTTACCAGCAACGGGCTGATGGTCAAGCAGTGGCTGTGTGACAGCAAACCCTGTGCATCAGCGCTACGGTGGGAGAGTAACTTCCGAGAGACCTTTGCTGTGAGGTTGAAGGCAGTTTTGCCCTCTGATGCTGCTTCATATCCAGATGCTTAGCACACCAGAGGATTAAGCTTCCTTCCACCCCTTTGTAGCTGGTTGCATCATCCCACAGAGAATAACCAGCTGTCTCCGAAGCAAGGAGCGCGAGCCACAGGCACGAAGTAGCAGCAGCGATGGCCAGCGTGGGGTCTGTTAGCCAGAGCAGAACTTGGCCTTCAGCTCCACATCCAGAACTGCTGCAGCCCTGGGTAGGGCGCTGCCCTGCTGCTTCGCTAGCTTTGGAGCAGCAAAAGGCTTCTATGAAATGTTGGTATGGCACCCAGCCGAAGCTTGGGGAAGGGCAGATGATGGAGAACATTTTTTTCTGCTCTATCACCAGATAGATAGGTGGGTAGGTAGATAGATGGATAAGGATGCAACTAAATATATGTATATATATATTTCCTCTGTTTCAAGCTGTAGCAATTAGACTGCACGTCCCCACTGACGCCTATAAGATAGATGCATAAAACCGTACAGCTTCTTTTTTCCTCAAAGGCCTGTGTACGCTGGAATATTTTGTACTGTTTTCAGTAGCGGTACAGCTGCACCAGGGCTAACGAAAATCAAATGCTCCTGTAGACAAGGCCTATTTTATCAGTGCACTCGCAGGTTTTTTTCATGGCATTGTACTAAAAACACCTGAGCCCTGTCTATTTTCAGATACACGGCTGTTGAAAAATGAATCTGTTTTGTAGTGTACAAGAGGCCGCAGAGACCGAGCTTCTTGGTCTATAACAAATACCGCTGGAGAGCATTAAGCAGCCATTCGCTGTTCCATTGGCAGGAAATAGGATGTTTTTGAAGTGTGACGTGTCCGTTTAAATTTTGATGAGACACGGGTTCACAATGGTAATAAAGGTTTGTTAACTGTCCTGGAGTGCTTGCTGCAAAGGTAGGTGTCTGCTTTCAGTGTCAGCTGATGGGAAAGGGTATTTGTCAACCAGTGCCACGACACTTTGCTCATCTGTTGTATCTGTTGCCCACGTATTGAGTAGAGGGACAAAAAGTATCAACTGGCCACTGAGCGCTTCTCACTGATCGTTATTTCAAAAATAAGCTATTCAGACCTGCTTGAGGTATGCGCTGGAGAGAGCCCTTAATTAAAACTCAGTTGGAATTAGAGCCTAATATGGGCCAGGTAGCTGAACAACGCTGCGGGGAGGGGAGACTTCTGGTATTTTGTATGTCAATTTGTTATAAATGCTATAGGGCAAGCCCTGTGCTTGCCTCGTTGCCAGGGCCGGTGCTGTTACAATCTGGCATGGGCTTTCTGTGCACTGATTTCCATCTCTCTTTGTAAGGCTGCTGTCCTGGTGTTCCAGTGGTCCCTTTGGAGCAGATCTGTGCTTCAGGAGCACTGTGGGATTGCCAGAGTCTTGCTGGGTCGTCTCGGGCTCTTATTTTCACAAGGTAGAAAATGAGTTGATAAGGTAGCTCCATTTCAAAGCCTAGGTGTCTTTATCTGCTCCTTCTCTTCTGCTGGGAACTGTTAGCAGCATCTGCCTTCTTCTGTCTCAGCTGTCTGAGATGTACTTTGGACTCTTCCACAATTTTGTTTGTGTAAAATACAGTGAAAACTGCAAACAGGAAGGATGTGTGTGATTGCCTGCTGGGTAGGAGAGCTCCCGTAAGCGCCAGCTTGGAACAAAGGAAGCACTGAAAAAGGCAACTGTAAAGAAGCAAAGGATTAATTTTAATGCAGTTTAGAAATTCCAGAAACTTTTTTCTGAGTGTAGAATAAACATTTTAGTGAATCGAGTGAAACAATCTGGAGGAAACAGGGATTTGTGTTCTTCTTGGTGGAGCTGGTCCAATTTTTAGTGGAAATTATCCTTCAAAGCTTTACTGAGGCCCAGATTCGAAAAAAGCAGCCCTCATATCAAGCCTGTTCAGATGAATCATTGTTCATTATTTGTGTTATACATTAATGCCTAGTTGCTTCAATCAAGATAGATGTTCTGCCATATGCAAGCACATATTAGAGGCAGTCTTTGCCAAGAGCCTTCTAGATAGCTGACGTGGGGAAGGAGTATGGGAGAGGAGGAGGAAGGGAGGTTGGGTGACGAACCAAACACCAACAGAGAATGTGATTTCAAAAAAAACCTCCACTGAAAGTCTGCGGCAGAGCCCATGTAAAACCAAGGCTGCCTCCCCACGCAGCTTCCTCTAATAGCCCATCACCCACGGGCTCCCAAGACATTCGCTTGCACCCACCTCTTCCTTGTATGCGTTGCCTTATCTGGGAAATCACACTGCCTCTGAGCGTGATTGATTCAGGCTCAAATTGAAGCGCCATAAATAACGGGATCTGACTTGGTGGAGCTGTGCTGCTGTCCGAAGCGCCAGCAGAAAGAAGGCCACAGCACGTGCAGAAGAGTGTCACCTTCACAGCTCCATTTCGTAGCCGTTACTCCTGGACTTAGCAGTAGGCTTAGGAGAACTAATAAAAACGTCACGGCAGTAGTGTCTATACAGCAGCTCGAATGCACCACGTCTTCGTTTGATTCAGCATAAAATGCAGTCTGCAGTTTTTATCTACATCTCCTCAAAGCAAAAATAAATAAATAAGCCACAGATTTTTCCCGCTTGTTATGCTTTACTATACTTGCCCTGTGCAATTGAATCAAAAAGAGATGAAAAGAGGGTTAATTACCATATGTCAGTATTGCAGACTCCACAGGTCTGAGAATTACGATGCTATTCAAAAATTGCCAAAGATTCAGAGATAAATATTGTGCTTCTCATCAACAAAAAAGTTTGGTGTCTGTAAACGTCCCATCCCTCCAGAGCAGGTGAGCCTGTACCGAAGCAGTGGCTGTGCAACGCCGTGCTCTTGGGTGGGAAAGAAGGCGTTTGAGAAGCGAGTCATTCCCGTAGGCGTACTCCATGTCACAGAGTCAACGGGCCGAGCGCGTCGCCAGGTGGTTTGCAATTAGGGAGTGAAGACCGCAGAGGTTTTGGCCCATCTCTTCAGAAGTCAGAATTCCGTTGCCTGATTCCTGATGTGCCCCAGAGGGTCTGCACGCAGCCAGGCGTGAAGGTGTGCTGGAGCACTCGGGATAGTTCATCTGTCACTAAAACATCCGATCCTGGGTTTGAAGCGTTTCGAGGTGTTATGGTGGTGGTGGTGGACTGCCACATTCAGACACGTGTCTGCTGCATTTCGCATGAGGATACATCTCCCTCATCATCTACTCTTTACTTCTTTTTACTAGAATTAATAATTTCATTTATTCTTTCATTTCTGTAGGTACTCAGAAATAGCTGCATATTTTTTCTTTCCATGTTTGCTAGTTATAATTACATGTTACAGTGACATTATATTATTGTCCTTATAACTTTAGGAGACAAAACCCACTGAAATAATGGCTTTCATTGCTGTAACATTTTCATTCCAGTTTCAAAAAACACAACAGTGGTGACTGAACCGAAACTCCCTCGCTCCACAACAGGGAAACTGAGGCACGGCTGCACAACAGGGTTTGCTCAAGACCCGAGTGGTCTGTGGCTCGGTTAGGAGCAGAGGTCTCACCTCTGGGCCTCAGGATCTCTCATACAAACTGGGAAACTGTTAGGCACTGCGGCCCGTCTCAGAGTTTTTCAAATCTTCTTTTTACCTTGCTTTCCTCTGAAGAAAGGTGTAAAATACGATTGCTTTCACGAGATGTGCATAAAACAGGCAGCTGTTACCAAGCTCTGAATAGACCTGATTAATCAGATGTATCCACACCGAGATGTTGTGTGCCTTGTGTGCAATTTGGGGTTGTATGTTTTTAACTCTAGCACACCTTAAAAACCTCTCTGGATAATTCTCCGTAAGTCTTCTCCATCGATCATATGGAATTTTTCAGCTGAAATCTGCTTTCCATTTACTTTTCACCTTCAAATTGCGGTTCCCCAAGGTCCTTTATAGAGAACTATAAATTGTAGATAGACGTTTTTGATTCTTTTTATTCAAGCTTAATATCTTGCTCAGTTAGTGAACCCTTAGGAATTGCCGTGTGGCCCCTTATAACCGGGGTGGTAATAAAGTGGCGGATTTGCAGAAACCCTATAAAAATGTGTGCAACGGTAAATTGTATTTAGGCTACTACTGGGGAGAGAGGCATGAATGTACAATTATGAGAAGGATGTCCCTGAAGAGAGATTTCAATCCGTTGCCATAGTCTAAATCCTCTATCTTGTGGTGCACAAGGTAATTCAGGCATAGAGCAGAGGATTTTTTTTCCTAAAGAGATTATATTACCCATCTCCTCTGTTGATGGATTTTATTGCACAGGTTCACTGAGAGTTTTATTATTGCATTACTTAATCTGTTTTTGAGGTTCCTGAAACATTTTAAGTATAATAATGAGTTCAGCTGTATGCCTGCACTTGGCTCCTCGCAGTTTGTTACCAAGGCAGAGCCTGCGACCCCGGGTGAGCTGACCAGCCTGGGACCCTGCGACCGGCAGCGCTGAGCAACGCCAACTGCTGCCGCGGGTCCGGCAGCGCTGATCCCCGGAGAACGGCGTGAATGTTACACAGACTGGTCAGATATCGTCTAAATAACAGATTCCAGCCCTTTGCCTTCTTCCAAAAGAGGGCAAGGGCGCGTTGTGACAAGGATGGAGAGGTGGCTGCGGGACGTGCCTGTGATTGGCAGCCTGCTTCTGCCTCTGAAGTGTCTCGTGCCACATCGCGTGGTAAAAGCCAGCTGCTCAGATAACGAAGTGTCATTAAGAGGCACGACACTTGTCATACCATTTAAAAAGAAGTGTTGTGCTGTTATAAAAAAAAAAAAAAAGCATTTGCATGTGGAAATCATAGCATAACATCCTTCTGAATAGTGTGAGAGTGGGCAGGACAGCCTTATTTCTCTCCAAATAGAGAGGAACTTTTCCTAATTGGTAAGAGTTTTTCTAGTGTGTTGATAGGCCTGTTCTTTAACTAGGACTTAATCCACACCCTTTAAAAATAAACAATTTTTCATGACAGGGCTTTTCTCATATAGAAAATACAGGATTTTGCCTGCCCAACTGCATCATTTTCTTTTGGTGTTCTCAGAAGAGCAGGAGCGGTAGATGTATCTGTTGTAATAGTTCAGCATTTATTTATTCCGTTTGCTAAACCACTCTGAAAGCAGCGTGGGAATATAGATCACTGTTGCGGTGAATTCCCATACTGCCAACGTCAGAAATGATACAGTGTTTTGGTGAAAGAGCTACTTCCACTGCCACCAGTTCCAGGTTTCTGATGCCAGTTATAAGACAATAATGAACAAAAAAACCCTTATTTTGAATTTCAGTTCATAGTTCAGACATGGCTACAAGTGCTTTTTCCAGCAGACTTGCTCTCCTGTGTACGTGATCGAGGCAGGTTGCATTTATCTGATAGATGTATGTGTGTGTGTGTATGTAATTAATAGGAGCTTAATAGAAAGACTTGGGGTTTGAAATATGCCGGAAAGTTGAAAAATTACCTGAGTTTGGTGAGCTCCTGAGGCTCTGTCGTGTGGCAGCTTTAGCTGGTTACAGGGATTTCTGCAGAGGCGGAGAACCTGGGATGAGGCACCAAGCCTCAGGCTTTGGAGATGTCACCGTTTAGAGGACAGGAGAGCAATTTGTGAGTGCCAGGCTCTGCTGGTGCTCGAGGTTCACGCCTGGTGATGGCACCCGGCGTTGATGCCTTCGGTCATGCACCAACAATACCCATTTCTCCGCATCGGGAATGCCCTCTAACTGCAGCTTCTGAACTGCACCTCACTCACGCTGAAGGAGGAGTGTCCACTCTGAGAGGAGCGCGGTGACATCCTGGGCTTCACCAGGTCTCTGCTTGTCACTGTTATCTGCTGGAAACAGTAAATGTCTCAGCGTGAGAAGGGCTGCAAAGTGACTGTGTGAGGAGCAGAAGGATTACAGGAGCAAGAGGAGGCAAGTGTAAGCCTGGTGTCCTCTGCTGGGGATACCACTTCAGTACGGTCGTTTTAGAACTTTGCTGAAATGCCTACAGAGAAGCCTAGCTGAGCACCTTTTTACTTTAAGCTGCAGAATATACTCTAAAAGAAAGCTCATGAAAGTTACCAAACCAAAGCTCTGAGGGCACAGACCCATCCAAGGCAGCACAGGCAGCGGGCGACTCCATTGCTTCACCAGTGGGTCTCAGTTCATCTGGCTGTCCCTGGAAAAGAGATGAGAACTCCTCAGGCTTTTGCCTGCTTCTTATTTTTCACTGAAACTGGTATTCAGCACACCAGTTATGAGGATGCTTATTGACTCCTACCATCTGTACATTAGCAAGCCGTTGAGACCCTCGGTGCGTTGCAGGTAGGCAGGTTACCCACCAAACTGTAAAACCCTCCTTGAGCTGCTGCTTGGACCACTGCAGCTGGAGTGATGGAACCGTCCTGGGCACACCCTCACAAGGTTGTGTTGGGCAGCACCAGGCTGCAGGCTGCCAGACGGATCCCGCAGAGTACTGCTGTGGCGGAGACAAGCATCTGAGCAACGTGTTTGATTGCTTCTTTGGCTTAATTTTGTTTTCCCAAATGGGTACGTGGTTACCTGCAGCAGCACAGAGGTCTTTAAGGAAGAGTTTTCTGTACACTACAGGGCTTAATTTTTTTCATTAATGGAAGCCTGCAGTAGTTAAGTAGAATGCACACAAGTACAGATTTTTAACAGCTTGGTTTATTTTGAAGTAAAACCTCAATGAGTTTGCTTGAAAGTTTGTATTCATAGCTGACAAAGCAACGCTTCACGTGGGTAAGGCAGTCATAGTGAATAGTCTCTCCAAGTCTTCTTCGCTGTCTTTTTCTGTGCTCTTCGCCCGGTGAATGAGCTGGATCTAGGGTTTAGGATCTAGCATCTGAATGTGGGGGTGAACTGAAGCCATGTATCCTACTATGAAGATGATCTAGCAGCTGGATTTTAAAGGAAATGTGTCTCTAAACCCTGTAAAGTTGTTTTATTTTGCAATACCTTGCAAACAAATCTACTTTGTTCTTAATCTTTTTTCTTTTCTCTTATCACTGAGATACAGCTTCCTTTTTGTGTGCCTTGCAATGTTTCTGATGCTGGTGAAATAGCAAGTTTCAGACTTAGATGTTCAAAAATTCCTTGGGGATTACATTCAGTACAACCAAGGCAGCCCGCCTGTGTCTAGTAATCTCTGTGCTATAAGCCACATCCATGAATGAAAAAAATCCCTAGATAGCCAGCTGGGGACAAGGAAAATGTTCTACTGTTGCATGGCTGAGAACAGTTAATCTGGCAGCATTCGTTAGTCGATGCTTAGCTGATAATGAGTCGCAGCAAATGGCCTGCATTCAATATAAACTCCTCTGTGTGTTTGAATGTTTCACCAGTCCACAATCTAGTTTAAACTTTATGCTTCTAATTTTACTCAATGGAAACCAGATGAAATGAAAACAGGAATAGTCAAAAGAAAACACCATGTTTGAAATACAGGCCTGTGAGCAAGGAAAAACCCTGAATTTTTTCTAAACCCAAATGAGTCACTAACCCGCTGTAAGACATGCCTAAATCACTTGAGTAACTCTCCGTCTTTTATTAAGCTCAGCAAGAAAAGAGCTTAAGCCATGATAAAACTGACCCTGCAGCTGCATTATTTTCTTGGGTAAGTAAGCATTGGCTGGAGGACGCCGTGATTTCAAGATCAAAATGGAGGAGCTTTGCCACGGGCCCGTTCCACGCAGGAGATCATTCGCTGTTCTGGCGGCTTTGCCGCGGCTGTATTCCCCTCCGCTTAACCATCAGCCACCTTCAATTTGGCTGTATCTATACAGAGTTTCCGTTTTGTGGTGGATGTGTAGGAGGCTCAATTTTGGTTCTCATGAAAGCGAGAGAGTGCACGGTAGCCAAGCCTGGTGCGTGCAGGTGCTGCGCGAGCCGATCAGTCATAACTCGGCTCCGCACCTCGGTTCGGCCCTGAAGCTGCCCCGGCTATTTAAGGTCTGACTGCCCCTGCCGCCGCTCCGGCAGTAGCGAGCTGTCTCCTGTCTGCGGGTACCGACACGCTCCCACAGCCATCAATCCGTGATTGTGAATCTTATTTGCATTACTGGTGGAGACAGATCATTTTTTAAACCTAGATCTTTAAAATGTCAGCGTTCGATATTAGCGCAGTTTAAACATATTAGCAAGTAATAAACAGAAATAAACCTCTGAAGTGAAGGATTTCTGGGAACAGGCGTGCTGTGAAGGATTTTTCATTTCTGTCTCTTCTGTCAGACTTTATCTTGTAGATTGGACCCAAACCTGAAAAGTAAATACACTGGGTAATAATTTAAAAATACACAAGCGAAGAGAGATGTCTCAAGGTATAAGGGGAGGGGGGGTCACTGCGGTTTGGTACCAGGTACATTTCCACTTACACCTAAGAAAAATGCCTTTTTAAATGGCAAATTATATACCAACTTCAAGTTCCCTGTTTACTTTTTAAGTACTGGGACATTTTATTTTTGCACAAGGCCATTTCCAGTGCTGTTTCAGCCCAAACTCTCCAATTCCGTGAGTATGTGGGAAAAACAGGAGGGACCCACTGTCTGAATACGCAAGTTTTGTGCAGTAATGAGGCCTGTCTTCTCCCTCAGAGTTTTAGTTACAGGATTTTTGGTAAAGTGGAAACCAAATTGGTCATGCTGGTAGTACTGGTGACTCACATATAGATGCCTTCATACTTAAAACCGGAGCAAAGCGGTGCAGTTTGCTGTGTCTGCAGCTCCAGTGTGATAAATGTTTTGGGCCAGGAGCAAGGGACAAAACCTGCCCGGATGTGCCCCGTAATGTTCTCAGGGAGGAGCTCCAGGGCACAAACCAAGCTACAAATTGGTCAACCTGAGATACCGATATGAAAATCCCCAGGGCACTTTTCTGTAGTCAGAACGTCTCCTTTGTCGCGTTAGCTGCTCTGTGGTCTAACAGATTTCACCTGCACCTTTGCAGTGATCTGAAATGAAAGGCGGCGTTTCCTACCATGGCAGGAACAGAAGGGATTGCAAGGGAAGAGCAGGCAGGGGAAGAGACAGCTTTGTGTGATTTAAAACAAACAAAAAAAGGAGGTGCTTGGCAGGAGTGAAAACTTTGAAAAAAATGGTTTGTGAAGCATTCACGATACCTGATAGGGAAAGCGAGTGGTGGAGCCCAGACACTGATTTCAGAAGGAAGCTGGTGAGGAGCTCAGTGACCCCAGTGGGAGTCTGTACCAGCGGGAGGAAACGCGGCATCAGTGTGGGATGGGCTCCTGAACTCCGCTCTGCTGTTCCCAAATGCAGAGTCAGAAATTACTACAGACGTATACTTATTTTTTCTTTTTCATGTTGGGGTCACCACAGTGTTCCATGATGACGAGGTGCAAACTAAGGTCGCAGGAGCAGCAAATGGCTTTTGAATTCTTCTGGTATTTGAATACTGGGACATTTATTTTTTTTTGCCGGTTGTTTTCTTAGGAATGACAAAGTATTGTTCTGCTTGCTCATGCTGGAATCAGGTTCAGACTGGGACCAGAAATCCAACTTCCATAGTGCTCCACACCCAGTGCGGATTTCTCTGACGGGTCCACCAAGCACTGAAACAGCCATAAGTGGATGGGGCTTGCCGGTGCAGTCTGTCTAACAGACACGATGAGCACAGTGTCAGCCTTGGGAAAGTAAAAGTAATAATTTTACATCGGCTATCTATCCCCACTCACTGCTCCCAGCAGGTGCAGAGTGCAGCTGAGAGTCCGTCCTCACCATTTTGCCAGTAAGGCAAATCTCTGAAAGATATTTCTTGCAACAGAAATATTTGTCCCAAGTAGGAGAAGATTGTTTGCACAGAGCAGTGCAGCCAGGGAGCGAAGTGTGGAGAAGAGCAGCTGAGAAGAGCGATGTTGTGCCTTGTTGCACTCAGGAGAGCTGAGAGGGGCTGGCTGAGACAGGGGGTTGGAAGGCTGGGTGCCTCGGCACCGTGACCTGAGAGCTGAGTGTGGTTAGCTGAGAGCACACGGCGGTCACAAGCATGCAGAGTAGCGTGGGTACTTAAGAGAAGCATGTTGAGGTTGAATGCTCTACCTCTTTCTGTATCACCAGTCTGCAATACAGAGTTGATGAAACCAGTGTGCTTATTTACTTCTTTGTCTTTTCATCGCTTGTTTACCATGTGTCCTCTAAACGTCAGCAGATATCTCTCAAAGACCAGGATGGCATTCATCAGTGACAGCTTATGAAAGAAGAGAAAGAAGCGGCTAGCATTCTTTCCTGTCTATTGATTGTAAAACAAAGACTTAATATTCTTGATAACTTTTTGCTTTTGGAGTGGAAGTTGAATCCCGTTGCTCTTCTAGGCAGGGAAGTGGTGGCAACAGTTGAGTGAAATCTCAGCAGATGTGTAGGAGAAAGATTTTTGACTGGAGGGTTTGCTGCTTGTAAGAGTTTGTAGTTATTGAGAACTTAGAACTTCTTGATTTTGGTAGCAAACACTCAGGGTGATAAAGAGCCCTCATTACGAATTTGCCTGCGTCACTCATCTGAGAGTGATGTGAGTGTTCAGAGTCGCCTGCTTTAACTGATGGGCTGCAGGTTTCCTCCTAAAGGCTTAGTACTGGGAAACGTAATCAAATTCTGCCTTCCAAGTCCGGTGTCCTTATTAGAAAATACTGCTAAGTACTTCTGTGACTGCCAAAACCCTTTTGGGTTTAGTGGTCTCTCTAGCAAGAGAAACACTTCCCAGGCTGTGGAGTCACGAGCAGCAATGTGGTGTTACATATGGAGCTACGCTAGCTGAGCCAAACACAGGTAGAGGAAACACCTGCAAGCCATTCAGACTAGGAAATTTTGGTTCTAAAGAAGAGTCTGATTTCAAAACAGTACTTTGGGAGAGAATCAGTGAACTTTTGGCTCCGCTGAGGTCTTAAACATTGACATGATTATGAGAGGTTTTTCCTTGTTTGTTAGTATTTTCAGCTGAAGGTTCTTGCCTAGCTTCAGACACTTAAGCATATGTTAAATCTGCCTACTTGCCAAAAAACCTTTCTGGAAAGGGAGATTAATTCAAAAATTGACTCAGATTCACAATTGAGGCTTCTGATCTCGCAGCATGTTCTGTGCTACTGAGTCGTCGTGTTTGTGTGAAGGTCGGTGCAGGCAGAGCACACAGACTGCGTGCGACTATTGCCTGTGTCCAGCAGTCTGTGTTCTAGAGGAGGTGATACGCTGAGAATTTCGATGCAGAATAATGTTTAGAAGTGTGGGGCCACGGATCAGGGAAGTTTTTTATTTGGAGAATGATTCTTAGTGACTCACCTGAGAGATTTCTCGTTATTAAACTAACAAGGAAAGAAAACATTCAGTGGTTCAGACTTCGAAGACCTCATCAAATTCCTGCTTCTGCTATGGTGAATTTGATTAGGTAGGGGAAGGAGTTTCACATGATCCCAAAAGCTTTTGTGTTATACTTGTTTCTCGTTAGTCCACTGAACAGCCTTATTCTCCTCACACTTGATCTATGCCTGACCTACATGTCAGCAAACAGCAACTCTTTTTTGTAACCTTTAAAAAAAAGCTCAGATGAGTTTTAAGAAAGGTGCAGCTAACTTGCAAAACATCCGCGTGTCTAAAGCCAGTTACTTGAAAAGAGATTTTAGATCTTCTTAGAAGCCATGCCAAACATAGTGGGATTTTTCTTCCCACTTAAAGGGTGACATTTTGGACGGCACGGAGTCCTGATAAAATTTCTGTGGCTGGCAGAACTTCCCTGGAGCCCAGTGTCTGATTGTCAGCACAAAGGTACATCTGGACTGTTTTCGGCATGATGTGTGGGCATCAGCATTTCTTGACATCAGGTGAACCATCTTAGTTCCGATGTTGTGGACAGATTGGTGTTGTGAGTGCTCTGTCGTTAGGAGGACAGGCATTTTAGTGTTCAGTTTTTATTGTGAACTGGGCGAATGATGCTGAAGACACTGTTGCCCAGTGAAAATACGTTGACAAGGTCATGTGTAGCCTATAAAATTCCTGTTGCTTTTAGATCCAGCTGACAGGCATCCTTTAGACTTGAATATTGCTGTGTAACCTTCCCAAGGACCTCTGGAGCTGAAATATTTGACAAGAAAACTGAAGCTCAACACCAAGGTCTTCCCTGCTCATGAATTTTTCATGTCTTTGTTTGAAAAATGCTAGGCAGTAAAACCCTCTCGTTATCTCTGCTGTAAGGCACAGTAATTAACATTCACACTGGAAAAAAAAAACCAAACCAAACCAAAACAGAAAGAACTATCTTGTTTCTGTTGAAGCTTAATTGCCTTGTTGATCTTATCTTTTGGGTTTGTGTGTGTTACTGAATTGCCCCCACTCCCGCTACCTTCTTTCTCTTCCTTCTTCCTTGCTCACTCTTGCTATTACAGTTCCCAACATCAATCTCGTGGAAGTCAACAAAAAGTAGACCATTGGCTATGGTCAGGTCAGGATTCAGCCTTGAATCCTACATCTTCCCATGAAACAGGATGGGTTAAGCTAACCCTGCAGGTAGTTGGCATTATTAATGGTCTCCTTTGCCTTTAGGTGCTGGTAAACTATTTGGTCATGATGAGTTTAATAAAAGCAATGGTATCTTACACTTAGCAGCCAAGACCGAAACAGTCCCGTGCAGCGCTGACTCCATCCTGCTGTGCTCTTCCATCCTGAGTTTGTATCAAATTGATACCCTCTATCACAGTTCTGTTAAAGTCTCCATATTTGATGCTTCAGTCAGAACAAATCTTGTGTCAAGAAGGGTAGAACAGATTGATAGACACTGGCAGGTCTCCAGACATGCCTAAATCTCACACCGGTATCCCAATAAAACATTGCCAGCCTGGATATATATCCTGGGGAATTGTCTGAAGTTTATTTAAAAGCCCTTGAAATATGGAAGAGTGTTCCCTGACCTTAAAGGGAATCACCTTTATCCGACGGGAGCCTTGGTGTGTTCCAAGTGTCACTTTCCTCAGGAAAGGAGACCTGATGCTTCCAAAGGCTGTGCTTTCCAGTTCCTTCTCTAATCTGCACTCATTAATAAAAATGACCAGAGAGAAGGCCCGTGAGATCTGTGTTCCTCCGTCTTTCTACAGCAGCTGAAATGAACTTTTCAGCTAGTTAATGTTTCTCATAGTCTGTGACAGTGGCTTTGAGTCACTATTACAAGTTTTGCTAGAGGATTATGAAGGTCAAAACCTCTGTGCAACTGTTGTCCACTCCTGCCAAGCCCGGGCCTCTTTGTACTGAGCGAGAGAGAGATCATGGTCTGAAACCAAGTAACAGATGAATAAGCTTCTTTGCAGTACTTAATGTTATGTAGTTACTATGATTCTTATTGCAGAGAGGGCTGTGCGGGTCGGCACAGAATAGGAGTTCTGGACTGCTACCCCGAAGTCATGTGCAGTTCCGCTGCTGTGGGACGTCGTTGACTTAGGGGGTGAGGATATGTGCCTGAAGCAACTCTTCAAAGTCCTAAAGCTGGCAGAGACCAGGAACCCATCCCACCATCCTCCTCCCCACTGGCCCAGAACCGTTCTCATCCCACACTCTAACTTCGTTCCCCACACCAGACTTCAGTTTCCTAACAAGTTTTTAAAATTCTTGATGCTGGGAGTTGCTTTTCAAACGCACCATAAAAACCTGCAGTGACTGACTCGGGTGAATTGGAGCCTTGGACGCCATCTCGCCGCTGATGCCTGGAATTGGTGCGTGCTGTACAGATGTGCTCGTGCTGAGCTCCAGGTGCGTTGGTGATGCCCATTTTGTGCACTGTGGGCAAAGGTGTAATTGCAAGTGTTAATGGAAAGATAACTGTATAGCTTGACTTGGCTTTTTTGGTGCAAAAAGCTATATATTGTGCGCAAATGACAGATTATTGTGCATTGTGATGTAACACAATGGTTTTAACGCACTCAGCGATTGATAGCAGGAGTGTAGGAACAGGTTAACCACTATTCAGCTCTCTGGCAAATTTTCCTAACCCCTAATTATTAGCTGCTTTATCAATGAATATCTGAGCAATCCTTTTTTGATGATTTTTTTTCCCCCTAATGGAAAACCCTGAATCTGGTCCTTATTGCTGAAAGGGAAATGAGTATGCTGATTACCTGCATGCCAGTTGCTCCATCAGTTCAATGTGGGAAAACAATTATGGTTTGGAAAATTTGCAGTTCATTTGCATGAAGAGAAAAAAAAATCTTTATTCAAAGATAATTATTGCTTAAGAACTTGCTACAAAAATACCAATGGATTTTTCTTCTAAAATATTGTTTAATATTCAGAATATGTTACACTGAAGAAAAGTACCTATAGCTACCTATCTGTCAAAGGCAGGACTCGTGAACAATAGATACTGTTCTACAGGGGAAGTGCAAAAAGCTTTAGCTAGGAAGAAGGGTCATTATCATCATTAGTGTTATCATTTTATTCCTCCTTAAACTCTGAAATAAATTGAACTAAGACTTTTCAATGGTTAAGAACCTGAGGGAGTTTAATTAACCCGTTAAAGAAAATTCTGCTATAGACTTGAAGACTGATGAGGAAAAATTTAACTTAATGTATTTTAGTTGATCAAAGCACAGTCCGTGGAACAAAAGCTTTGGAACATCATTTTTTTAGCCTCCGCTAGATGTTGAAGAGCATTAAGCCTTTAAAAATTATCATTAATGTATGTCAACTCCCCCAGTTTCATTTTCTAGTGACTTTGAGCAGATGTAGTTCACATTTATAACCAGCATGATCTTCACCATCTGAACGTTCATGATTTTATGAAATAAGACCCCTGAGACATAATGTTTTATTCCCTCAGGGTGAGCTGTACCCATGAAGTGACTCAGATGGAAAGCTTGTATCTGTTACACTGCCTAAACTTTCTCTCTGTGGTGGCACCAAGGCTGTCACATCAGTGGGCGGCGTGGTTTGATTGGCAGCACCGCTCTGAAGGTCGTTTTGCTCAATGTATTCAAAGTGAGACAGATGTGGCTTTTTTTTTCAGTTCTTACTCTGATTAATTGCCTCATTCAATTTCAACTCTATTGCAGTTAAACATTAATTCAGTAGGACTTAATAATGTATTCATTTATGATCTTGCTTGTGCATTAATGACAATGATTTGCTGTTTTTTTAATTATAGGGATCCATGCAATGCGTATTTTACATCCACTTACAGGAAAATGCTATACACTCTTGTTCTTTTATGTCAGATAAATTAAACACTCAAAGAAGTGCTGAAGTACTTTATGAAATATTTTATTCTAAATATTTGCTGCAAAATATGTATGGCTACAGACGCTAGCTTTAAAAACACTTGGAAAAGATTTGTATATACCTAGGGATTACATCTTTTCATACATTATGTGAGCAATAGTCCTAGACCTCTACGAGAGCACACTACAGAAAAATGTGCGTCCTGCTTAATAAGAAAGTGCCTTTGTTTCATTTTAACACTAATTAGGAGGTTTGCTTTGTTTTGGCTTTCTTCTGTTTCAGCTCTTTCCAGTAACCCAGGCATTGGCGGATAGGTGGTTTCATGCGGTTTCTGCGTCAGGACAATATGCCTTCTACCCACTGGGCATCTCCAGAGGACCCCTCTTTTCCTGTCCCCCAAATACTGGTTTTGAAGTCAGCTCACAAAGAATTTACTAAGCGTGAAGTGCATGGCATTGCGTCTGGAGTGGCTTGAAGTCTGCATGTTTTTTGCATTACTGGGGCTTTCCTTGCTCACGTTTCTCATTCCGTAAAGCATAGCATCGTACAAAACCAATTTTTGTTCTCTAGGCCTCCATGCCTATGTCTGCATCGTAATGGAGATCAAAAGTAAATATTCATGCACAGAGTATCTCACTGGTTTGTGCCCACTCTTTTGGTACATTTGATCTTTATTGCTATTTCAGACCGAAGGGTAAATAGCCATTGCGTGCGGCCTCTGCTCCCGCAGATAAGGTTATCCAATCTTACTTCATACTTACATCGAGTTAGAGCCAGGCGTCTGCTCTGCGTGGCACCGGGCATGGCTGCCTGCTGGGACTTTTGTCTCAGTTCAGACGTGGCTGGAGCTGAAAGTACTAGTTTGCCTGGTAATCCTTAGCTAGTTACCAAACTGTGCATTAACGATGCTCCTGATTGCACGTATGTGGGTTTCCTATGGTCGCATGAATACTACACATGGCTCCTGCTAGCATAATTACTTAGTGTAGCTTGAAAGGTCTGATCACCTACCGCTAAAATGACACGTTAATGGGGATTACAGTTTTCCAGCTCAAGTGTTCGGTAGCTTTAATTAAGCAGGAAAAGGCCAGATCAGTAGCAGAGTCAACATCTCTCTGTTGGATGGCATTCTGTTTTGATCCCGAGCTCTATATTGGTCCCATGCGAATGATGTATTGGGATGGCCTTTTTGCTGCAAATGGTTTTTCATATTCAGCTCTTTAATTAAAAAAACCTCAGATGCTGAGAGGCGCAGATCGTTCATCTGCTGCAGGTTTCACTCTTTCCCCACATCCTGAAGTCCAGTTTCAAAATTTCTGATGAAAGCTAGAGATTAATTTCCTCTTTTTCTCGCTTTTTCCACTCTTCAGTCTGAGGCTACATCTTTTTTTTCCCTTGCACATGTCAAACTAAATAATTTTTTCATTCTCATTACTGCAGAATGACTCTTGGGAAGATACTTGTTTATGTTCCACTAAGGTCATTAGATTTTAAAGTTTTGGTTCAGCAGATGTTTATGGGTTCCTGAGCTATCTCTATCTCTCATGAGCTGATGGGGGTATTTCTGGTGATGGTAGAGGGAGATGAACCAGTGTTTTTCAAATAATTACCAGCTATATCTTCCTGCCTTAAATATCTTCATCTGTCTGTCTTAAGTATCTTCACTGGGGCATTGAATTCTCCTTCTCTCTCTCTTCTATACGTTTGTTTATCCACTTGAAATTTAAAGCATTTCTTAGTGTCTCATGGGTTCTTCAATCTTTGGGCAGTTAGCTGAAACTTCTTCAGTTTTTTATTTACTGATCTGGATTTCATTGGGGCATCAACCAGCGTAATCCAGAAATTCTAATTAGCACTTCACATCTTCAAAGCATTGTACAAACGTGAACTAATCATATATTAATCATACTGAATTTTATGTTGGCTGTCTCTCATGCGCTGTGCATTACAACCTGTCGTATTATGAGCCAGTGTTTGAGAGATGAATCCAAGCTCTTCAGCTTTGTGTTGTTCAGGAGAAAGGCAATTGTCTAAAAATAGCTCCTACTCCTTTTCCTCATTGTCTTTAACATTTGGTACTATCTTGAGTAATTTGAAAAATGACTGTCCTTATTTCTGTGGATTGTCCAATGATGATTTCCCTAATCTGTTTACTCTGATTTCTGTTTATTCTGACTGTTGGTTCACTTAGCTGTTTTCTGTCATTATGAGGGTTCTGGAGTTGCTAAATAGCATGCAGTATTGGTTTAATTTACAAAAAATCATGTGTAGTGTTCATGCCAAAATTGATTATTCTTCTTCACTAAGCCCACTTAATTAATTTGGAATCTCCCCCGCTCTCCTTGCTATTTGATTCTAAATCAAATAGTAAGAAGTTGGTGGGATACCAACAGTGGATCACTTAATGAGCAGGTTAGTGCTGCGCTGGGGCTGTCTCTTACGAACGTGACCCTGGTGCTGGCGCAGTGGTTCTGATTCACATCTTGTCAGGCATGAGCTAACTACAGGACCTACTAAAAATGAAACCACAGTAGGTGTATTTTTAATAGTCATTCCTTGAGGAAAACAAGCAAGTTTAATCTTGAGGAGAATTAGCGAGAGAGCATCTAATAAAGTGTCATGCTTTCACACTGGGGGTAAAGGTTTAGAACCTGGCCCTATGGGATGTGAGCTCCATCGTTTCCCAGCATCTAGAGCTCCTTGCAAAAGCTGTGCCCAGGTGATTTCCAAACTTCAGACGGATCCTCGTGGAGCAGCGTTAGACACCATTGGTGGGTAATGAGCAGCAGAGCATCTGAGGTGCCAGCGTGTTTGGTGGGTGCTCAGGATCCTGCAGGTTTTCAGGTTGCTGAGCGTCACAGAAACTTGTAATTCACACTGGCTGTGCTCGGAGGGTTGTTTCTGATCTGAACCTCCATTAACTCTAGCATGATGTGATTTGCTTAGACACTACCATGCTAATTGCATGCTAACTTTTCATACTTACCATGTACTATACCTCCCAGAGGAAAACAGTGTATTCAGAACAAAAAAGTTTTAGAGTTCATACACTTAAAAGAATGCATAGAACTTTGGCAGGAACGGAATACTAAAGTGATGTATCTTCCTAATAACCAAAATATGCAGTATTGTCTTGTTGCTGTAGGAATTTTTCAGTCAACCTTGGTTAGTTATTTGAAATATGTTAGGATGATGGTTCCCACTCAGGTATTTCATCTGTTTGTTTTTTTAGAATGGAAAAGTTCTGAGAACAGATGGTGCCAAAAACATTTGTGAACTAATTGCAGAAAGTACAAAAGCCTGTGTGTGGACTACAGTTACAAATACACTTACACTTAAGAGCAAAATATACTGTTTGTTGACATATAGTTAGTGGCTTATTGCTGCATTTCTTGACATTACATTAAATCAGATCAATACAGTAAATGAGGAAATACACCACACTGTGCATTCATCATGCACGTCATTGCCCTTGGAGGTCATCAGATAAGCAAATAAGAAAGTGATTTCTCATTTTCAGTGAGCAATTACTAGTAATGTTGAAGTATATTATGCATTATTACTTGTTCAGTGTCCTTTATTAAAAAAGGAGAAGTGTAGAGGTTTAATGAAAGGTTTTTAGCTAACCAGAAAGTTGTAGAAATAGAAGGAAGTCACTTCAAGCAGATTTTTTACAAGAAGTGAATATTATTACACATTTTCTTCATCAGTTCTTAGCAGCGTGTTCTCAAAACAGGACTCTGTGATGAAAGATGCATCATTACTGTCCTTCAAGAGTCAAGAAAATCGAGGCATGGAATCACACAGCAAGTTGTTATTCAAGTTAGGAAGTAAACTCAGTCCTTGCGTGCACTCTTGCCTTCTAACCACTTCACTGCTTTCAAAACCTCCAGCGTATGAGCAGCAGAGAGAAAGGAAAAGTGAATGTTACCAGTAACATTTGTAATAAAATTAGTAGGAACTGTTTTATTAACTTCTGGTGCAGTACAGGAGTACCTTTATCCTGTCGCTGGTGGAGGAACAGCCAGGCTAAAGGAGCAAGCATCTAGCAAGGGTGGCTTATGTGCAGAGCAATGGCTCTTGTTCTGCCTCACTAATGGTAGCTATGGCAACCTCAGGACATTAACTTATGCAGTGATTGCAAGCCGTGAGCATCAAAGCAAGTAATTAGGGAGACAAATGGGAAGTCTTGATGGATTCTTCCATCAAGATCAAAGCTTTGTGTAAGTTTCTCGTTAATTTGGGAACAAGCACTGAGATGATTTGTATGTTCTGTTAGTCTAGCCATGAAAACTGGGACCAAAGCTAGACGGTTTTGTAATTTTTCAGGGAAGGACCACTCAACCCAGCAGCGATAGTAAATCAGGAGGGCACTAGTTGAATCAGGCCCTTGGAGTTTTCAGCACACTCCTAGATATTTTCAGCAGAAATATAGTTGTGCTAAACTTAGGTCATCCTCATGATTACCAGGAACATTAACTGTAACTCAGAAATTTTAAAAATGTAGTATTTAATCCATGACATGCTTCTAAGGATTCATGGGATTAGGGGATTCAGTCTCAATATCTTCAGATCAAGAATGGAGGGTTGCTGGGTGAAATTTAATGACCTGTGCTATATAGATGCTCTGAACTGATGGTCTGTGGTCCCTTCTGGCTTGCTACTCTAGCCTGTCGTTGGTAATGACAGAGATGGGGCAGCATAAACCCTGTGGACAGCATGAAGTGCTCAAATAATAGGGGAGATGATAAACTGTCTGAAGCAGCAATGAGTAATTGTAATGTAGATCTTTATGCAAACCTTCGGATGGGCAAGTTCTCTCTATAAAGGGAGTTCAGAGTGAATTTGCAAACATCGTATTTCGTATTTTTCCTGAACTGCAAGGATTTCAATAACCATAGGCTGTATTTCCCTATTTCCAGGATTTGCTTTTCTGAAAGGTAACTTATCTAAATTGAGCAGGAGTTCTCCAAATCAGTGAAACTTCCACAGCACTTCATTGAGTACAGAGCTTCATGTAGGATGCAGGGTAGTCCCTAGAGCATCAATAACTTCATTTTGTTGGGATTTTGAGGCAGGCATTAATATTTGGGTTGGGCTTTCATTTTTAATTGATGAGGGAAAAGACTGTCTGCCTTTCGTTCCTTCTTGATAACACAGGCTTCTCTTTAGTCACTTCAAACACCCCAATTCTTCAGTTAAAGGCAAATTAAGTTTTCCTGTATTTCAAATTAGCTCTCTGAGGGTGGCATCAGCTCTGTGTCTTTTATGTTGAAGTCCCAGTTCTTTAATCTGTTTCTAATACATTCTGTTCAGCAATTTTGCATTTCTGTTTTAGTGGAAGCAATGCTGATTAATTCCTTCTTATGACATCTGTGGCTGCATCCTAGATTAAACCTACTCTAATACAGAGCCTATCATTAAGTGTTAAATATTCTTGCAAGGCTACTTAAATTAGATTCAACATCAGTGGATCATTTAGTAGAGAGTCGTTAATTCTCCATCTTACGGCAAGGCCACATTCTGGTGATGCTTTTAATCACAAGATTATTGAGGTATGATTTGAAAGGGATATGCTGCCCATACTTTGCCTTTGGGCAAATTATGAAAGGTCAAGTTGCCAAGGAAACAAAACTAAGATAACATTACTAATTCCTGAGTCCAAGAGTTGTCTTTCCTGATCATATCATTTGCTCAACATACATGCTTAGAAAAGATACCAGCTGACATATCTCTGCCATTTAGTTCCACAGAAAATAGCTTTATAATTCTTGCTCTTCTAGATAGCGTTCATAGTGACAACAAGGCTCACCAGAATACTTTGCCTCTACAGAACTCACAGATTGGTTCATTTGGTGGTTTACAGATGTGGTGAACATTATTCCTAATTTATAGAAGGCAAACGAAGGAAGAAAAGGGTTAGGATTTACATGTTCAAAGGTAGCTGCAAACTTAAGATTTTAGCATTTTTGAAGGTCAAATTTACACCTCTGTAGAGAATCCTGATGTTCATAAAGTGAAGAGCGCTTGATAAAATAACTTGATGAAGGCACCTCAAGCTAAACACTCAGAATCACAACGCCCTGAAGTTTTTCTTCTCATCACAAGTCAGGCCGGTGGCAGAACTAGGAAGAGCTCTCCAGTATCTGCTGCTGTCCAGACTGCCGTGCTTCCTCTTCTTCTGTTATTTTCTTTTTTCATTTCCCATTCCAGGTGGGAAGCACTAGTATAGAATTGGTTCCAGTGCAGGAAAACCTGTATGGAGTAGTAGCATGCTATGATGAGTCTCTTCTTGCCCCTTTCTCCCCTCCATCCATGCTGTGTGTGTATAATAAGTGTGTGTGTCATTGTGTCCAATTCCTTGTCCTTCCTTTGCACAACTCATGAAAAAGGAATCGTTTTATTCCCTGAAGTATCAACATCTGAGATTGTGGTAGATCCTGTCCTTAAATTTCCATTCTGCACTGTGCTGTGTCATAGGGCACTGCATAATGAATACGACCCTGCCAATCAAGACACTCTGTTTTATATCACTTATTACTAAATTGAAAATGGTGTTTTACTACAGCAATAAAGGGATGGTACAGCATGAGGTACATTTTTATACAACTCTATGAACTTTGTCATTGAAAACATTATAGCCTTGAATTTGAGAGCACAGTGGAAGGCAATATAATTTGATTACCTATATTAATCAAGTAGAGTACAACATATAAAACCAGTAATGCATAAGTCTGACTGGAGCCAGATAACCCTCTTGTGCATCTTAGAAAGATTTATTTTCAGTAATATAATTCATTTGACAGGAAAGTATCATAATTGCAATTGCTAGGAAGGATTTCTTTCTTTCCTTTTTTACGGAAAAAACTATCATGCTTTCAAGAGCAGCTTGTGCTTCTAAAGCTCTCTTACTGAAAATTGAAAACAAAAATTTGGGTTTGTTAATTGTGGCAATTTTTCATTAGCAGGCTGAGCTAACAAAGTGGTTTATTTTGAATGGTATTTCTGCTTCATAAACAAAAGTGTGCTAGGTGAGAATCTAAGAGAAATTTTTTTTTTAATGCACATTGATTAGCGTGAGATCTTGTCATTCTTGACCTGTGCTGCTAAAAGTTGGCCAGAAGCTCTTGAGCTTCCAGTTATCTGTACAAGTACTGTGCATAAAGGCTGAGGAGAACCTTCCCACACTCTAGCTCCATGAAAAGGCTTTAAAGTGTGTTTAAAGACACCTAATTACTCTGCAGTCCATGAAAACCTCTCTTGTTATTATACGTGCAGTCTTGACATATACTAATAACAGCATTATCGTGAGTTGCTGTTTATGCATTTTATTGCTATGTGTGGCTGCAAACCACACGTGAGTTGGTCGGTGCATCACAGCTGATACAGCAAAAATCACAAGTGAGAAAAGAACTACTGGCTGTGCCGCGCTTCCCGTTAGAGCAGGAAGACCTGTCTGCTTCATAGCGCTGGTGCACACAAACTGAGAGGCCTTAAAACATCACAGTCAAGGTATTTGCCAGTTTTTCAAACAGATTTTACATTCACCTTTGTTCATAATAACCTGCTGGAAAATGGAATGTTTGTATAATTCAGTGTACTCTCACTCCGTGATGAATACATAATAGTTTGTTCTATCTAATTATGAGCAGTTTTATCATGGTGCTAGTAAGAATGGGTACTGATTAAAGGTGATAGAGTTCATTCCCAAACAGACAATGTTTGTAGTCCCATCTCATTATTGGTCCACAGTGCAATAAGTTGGTTTTTTCCATTCTTGCTCTTCAGTCGTCTTTTTCTCTTGTTTTCCCTCCTGTTCAGATGTTTCCTCTTATTCTCTAATCGCTCCAGTCTGGATTAGCCATACGGGGGGCTGTCAGTACTGAGCAAAGACTTTGACATGTTGGAGCTTCTATTCGTAAGTGACGTCTATCCACACAACTGAGCATTTCCACATCAGTCCTGGAAGACAAATACAAATTTAAAAAAATCAGTAGTGCCAACAGAAAGGTTAAATGTCCTTGAGCCTGTTCAGAAAGTTTCAGGATCGTTTAGCTAAGGGTACTTGCATTCCCATCTTTCAACACATACCACCAGCCCTTGTCTTGATCTTTGAGGTCAGTGCTGGTCAAACCACCTTTGCAGTCTGAAATCAGAACAGTGAGGTAGGAGGCTCCTGCTTGTAAACCATTACATTTGCATCAATCATTGACATTTTGGGGTCTGACAAGAACAAGTGAGTACCTAGGGGGGATCGGAAGAAAGCAGCAGATGTACCAAGGTAGTGGGGAGCCTTTACAATTTCACCTGAAACAGCAAATATATTTTTAAAAAATAGCTTAATGTTTAAAGGTTTGTCACTTGGTGGTGCCAAGAAGTATTTTCCAGGTAATGGCATAGGCCTTGAAGTTTTTATGTTTAGCTTTGTTAAGACGTAATTCTGTAAGAGTGAATAACCAACTATGTTATTTTCTTACCGAATTAGCTTGCAGCCTCTGCTATATTCCTTAGATTGTATTGAAGACACCCAAATGTATGCCCTAGGCAATGCTTGTCCTTCACTTCCAAGACTTACCTCCTTTAGTATTTTTAAGATCTAAATGGGATGAAAGGAAAAAAAAGGTTTAATTTGCATTGTATCGATGTTAAGGACTACAGCTGGATATTTGAGGGGGGGGAGGTGTGTGTTCACTTTCTGTATTGTAAATCTTTTTTATTTCTATCTTGGTGAATTTCTTTATTACGGTGTAGCTTTCCTGTGGTGAGTAGGGCATCCATCCCTCAAGGTTTATTTTTAAAGCAGTGGTTGAAGCCTGCAAGCGCATGCTCCAAGAGTTTCCGTGGAGGAATAGCTCTTCTGTAGATGTCTCAATTCTTGTGCTAAATCTTTTACCAGATTTGAATTTTAGTGTTCAGTAATGCAAACGTTAATGGTAGCTATTGTAAGCTTTGTGATTTTTAGCCACAACAACATTAACCTTGCTATGAGTTAAATGGCAGTGGAATTAAATAATATTAATTATTATTGTAATTATATACAAGTATTGTAAATCTTGTCCCTGACAGCAACAGGGACTTCCCCTAAAGGCATTCAGCAAAACAAAGCAGCCGATTCACATAACCTTCCTATGTTCAACAAGTTAAAAATGAAGTGTACTGCATTTTACTGAATTAACATATGTTGAGAACACAGTAGGTGCTTTAGATTGTTTTCCGAGTTCAAAGTTCCTAATTGAATAGTGTGCTAAAATACTGTATATCACATCATAGTGGTACGTTTCCAGGTGTGTAGCCTGTCAGCCGCCCAGCTTCACCCCAGCTGAATTCAGATTGGCTTCAGCACACTCATCCTGTCAGGTCCAGAGTAAATGGTTACAAGGCACAGCGGAGATTCACCTAAATGATGCCAGCTCCAATTCTGAAATTAATCCCCACTTCTGAGTGTTCACATTAGAAATTTTTGGGTGTCCTGCTTGCATTTGAATGGAAAAATCTGTGATGCACTTGGAGGGGAACTTCAGAGTCATCGGGGGGGGTGTCTTCATGCATAGCCTGGTATGTTCTTTTGTCACTGCGCCACTTGAACTCACAGGGAGAAGTGAGGAAGAAGGAAGTTCACGGCATGAGAAAAAGTGTGTGTGTGTGTGTGTGTGTATAAAAAAATGAAATGTGTACATGGAATAAAACAAACATTCATGTGAATCAGCTGTTACAAACCACAGCAAGTTTCACAACCAGAAATCTGTCACCCTCATTCTAGAGGGTGACTGTTATTAAGCAGGGTACTAAGATACTAAGAAATGCCTTTCCTCCTGAGTTCTGTGCTGAAATCCCCTCTAACAGCGTCCTGCAGCTAATAATAATGGTTCTGCACCGAGGGAAGACAGCCATGCATGTTCTCCACTAAATAAATATGTAAATGAAACTTCCAAACAGAGTCACGTACCATGGAGTCAGAGAGCTGAGAATAACTAAATGCTCTCCATTAGCGCGGGAGTACTTTAACAAATACTGTTATTTTGTAGTAGCTGGGTACTTTTCGGTGACTCCGTAATGACGTGGACATGGCATAGTAATGGACTGGATTTGCAGTCCAAGTAGAAGAAGAAAACTGATGTTTATAGTAAGTGAGGAATTACTAGACAGATCATTATGGTTAGAGTGGCTTTTGGCTATATCCATATTAAGTCCTAAACTCCTTAATTTTAAAGAAGGGTTATAACCCCCCCTGAAAACTGCAGCAGCCTCTCATTGCAAATAATGGCTTTAAGCCTCTTGTCTTCTGTGGGACATATCCTGTCTAGGCATCCTTGCATTAAACAAAATTAGAGTTGCTCTGTGCAGTGAGCGAGTGCGAATCCTCTCTTGGTTTCAGCTCCTCCCTGGAGAGTGTGAGGGACCAAAGCAGCTGGGGCTGGGGCGTCCAGGTAGCTCCAAGCCAGGAGGCTCCTGGTAAAGCAGAGGCAGCAAGGCAAGATGTCTCTTGCAAGGAGCTTGCATTAGTCATCGCTTAAAACTGTGGAATAAGAAAGTAATGGATGTTTCTCTGGTTCCTTAGTGAAAACCCCTATACAGCACTGAAGCTGTAATGTGTCGGAGAGTGTCTGTCTGATGAAAAGAAAATGAGTGACGGGTGACACAATGCCCAAGCAAGGGGAGAATGAAAAGAACTTGCAAGCACTTCAGAAGAGAAGCAAACTGCATCTCTTTTCTTGTCAGTCTCTCCTCCATTTCATAAATTGGTGAAATGCGGTGTCAGCCATTCAACTTTGCGTGCGCTGTCCTTTCAATTACCCAAGCATGGCTGTAGGGTTGCACCACCAGAGCTGAGTGGAAACAAGCTGAAATAGGAAAGAGGTAAAAAAGCTTCAGTTTGTTATTTGTGTGGGCTTTGCAAATGCTGGGCTAAATTTGGCCTGTAATTCACATTAGCCCTTGGTATAATCATAGGCGTTACAAGTGAAATTGACCTTCTGCGTTGTCCAATCTCTCTCTTTCTTGGCAAGTATGGGCTGAAATTAAGTGGAAGATTGTATGCATGCAACTGGCTGTCTTTGGGTTTCCCGAAGCATCCGTCCCAGGGGTACCAAAATTCTGCAACCATGGATATGATGAGTCAATCACAATCAGTAAATTGACTTCAGGGCAGCTATATCAACCAACCATTAAATACTTAGAAGGAGCACAAATAGTAAAAGAGGAGGAGAGAGATTATATATTGAAAGAGATGCGTTATATGGAGATAGGTAGATCGATCAATCTGTTTTTTTCTAACCATGGAATAGAATTGATTGATTCTGGAAAAGACATCATTAAATCGTCGAAAAATTATGGAAAAGCATTATACTGGTATATTAAGGCCTAAAGTAGGAGGTGTAATGTGGTAAACCAGCCAGAAAGCCTCTCTTGAATGTGGTACAAACATTGCTGTGTGGATGGCATTGGATGCTGACTTCTATTTTTAATCAGTGTGTCTTTATTAAGTGCTTATGTAGCAACGTTCATCTCTGCAGTACAAGATTGCATTATGGAGAGATATTTTCACCTTTGCTGCAGGGGGGTAGGGCAGGGTTGTGGGAAACCGAGAGAGATCTGGTGGCTCTGATGGCTGTTTCAAGGTGGGTCAGTCGCTCACTCCCTTGAGCTAGGTCATTTTTAGACTTGGCTTGAAAGTACGCAGCTGTAGATCTTACTTGGTAGATCTCAAGGAATAATTTGTGATTATCCCTTTTTTTTCCAAAAAGTGTTTTCCTGTATATAGGTGTAATAATAAAGAAACCGTTTTCAGCATAAAAGATGTGCTTGTCAAACCACAGCAATGATTTTCCAGTTGCTGGCTTTTTTAGTTGTGCAGCCTTCTAATATTTCTGCTTGAATTCTTTCACGACAGAAGCAAATTAAAATTACACCGTGGTTTTTAGGTCTCTGTTCCCTGATTTTTGCTTGTCATGTCATGAACTTCTTCGAAGCAGTGAAATGGCAGCCCATCTCCCTGAGAGCTCCAGACAGATTTCTAAAGTTGTCTTGTTAACAGCTTGTCAGAAACCTACATTTCAGTCTCGCTGAGTTTATATCCTGCAAAAAAAAAAAAAAAAAGTCGCTGGGAATTATGATTTTTACAGGTTCTGACATTTTTCTAAAGAACTGAAATGCTCAAGGCTGCTGTCTTCCTTAACAGGCTGTGCTGTTTTGGGTAATATTCTGCGTTGCATCAACTGAACATCAGAGCAACATTCAGTTTCTTCCCTTTAACATGTTCTTTGAATTATTTAAGGTGTTTTGATGTTGGCTAGAATTTGTAACAAAGTCCTCCAGCTTTTATCCTAAAATATCAAAAAGGTTGAGGTTTTTTCCTCTCCCCTCCCCACCCCCCTTCTCCCTCTTCCCTAACCCTGCCTCCCTCCCTCCTCCCGCTTTTAATAGATCGTTGCATGGATCATCAGGGGACTTTCTTTTATGTTGTACAGCATGAAATGACTTAGTCAGGGTCTTCCTGATTAATTTATGAGTGCTAAGGAAAAGGGAAGGGGGGAAAAAACAGTCCTTGAGGGATTGACCCTAAGCTGCAGCAGATCAACTCAATTTTATGGAATGAAAAGAGACTTAAACAGTATTTTTAGCGTCGGTTCGTGGACCCGCAGAGGTAGGGAAGCTCCCTGCGTCTGGCCGGCTGGAGCAGGGCGAGAGGTACCCAGCTCTCCGGGCGGCTGATGGAGTGGAGGTCGGCTCTGCAGAGCCACCGAGCACTTTGAGAGTTAAAGCTGTGGCAGGTTGGTGGATTAATGTGCTCTGCCTCCAAGGGACAAATGCTCTTTTTTTTCTTTCTTTCTTTATTTCCCTTTTTCCCTCCCCCTTGCTCCCTCCTTCCCCTACTCCGGGCTTGCAGATGACAGCTGTTGGTCACTTAACAAAATGTCCTCTTGATTGCTGCCTCACAACAGGGGCCCCCTCAGCCCAAACAGCCCATAGCCCGCACAATGCATCACTGCCCCTCCAAATTAGTTCTAGTGCTGAGGGCTGTTCCGGCTGCCGTGGCTCATCCCCGCTCGCTGTGCCTCCCCCTCCGCAGACAAAGGCGCAGCCCGTGCATCTGTAGCGCTCACAGCCTCCCCTTCCCCCAGCCGAATGCTGGGGAGAGAAGGGGGGGG